>JAEEGG010002368.1_pt1 | contig 48730 bp, 40 predicted proteins | sample 9134161 | NCBI WGS metagenome assembly JAEEGG01 (sample SAMN16246543, study PRJNA631951) | gut metagenome | biome: gut microbiome; feature: rumen; material: CR-attached | host: Bos | place: Iran: Karaj | collected 2018-10
GGCACGATAGCCGAGGCGGTCAATCAGGCTTTCCAGGCCTGCATCCACATCTGATACAGCGATCGCAATTCTGCGGCGATCACGTCCCGCGGACGTGATAAGGAATACTCAGCCGGGCGGCGCCGGCGCCGCCCGGCTGAACTCTCGGGAAAGGAGACCGTTAAATGGATTTCATAGAGCTTGCCGAAAAAAGATTTTCCGTAAGACAGTTCAAGAGCGATCCCATTGAGCCCGAAAAGCTCGAGCTCATCGTGAGATCGGCCCTGCTCGCGCCCACCGCCTGCAACTATCAGCCCCAGCGCGTACTGATGATACAGGGCGAGGAAGCCATCGAAAAGCTCAGGAAGCTCACCCCGTGCCATTACGGCGCCACCGCCGCCGCGCTGCTCTGCTATGACAGGGACGCCTGCTTCAAGCGTCAGGACGGCGCCCACAGCGGCGAGATAGACGCCTCCATCGTAGGCACTCACATGATCCTCGAGGCGGCCGACCTCGGCGTGGGCAGCTGCTGGGTGATGTTCTACGATCCGGACCAGATGCGCGAGGCCTATCATATCCCCGAAAACTACGTTCCGGTATCGCTGCTCGTCTTCGGCTACGCCGCCGACGACGCCGTGCCGAACCCCTTCCACACGGCCTGCCTGCCGGAGGAAAAGCTTATATTCCGCGACGATTTCGCAAACTGAGCGAAAGACCGTCGGGACGCGTCGACGCCGCCGCAAAACGGGTGTTTTGCGGCGGCGTCGTGTTTTTTCCGTCTTTATGCTCTCGCTGCCCTGCCCCAGAAGAAGAGGGCGACCGTACCGGGGCCGGTATGGCTCCCGATGGTGGTGCCGATATGATTTATCAGCACCTTTCCCTTCAGCCTGCGGAAGCGGCTCTCTATGAGGTCGGCAAGCTTTCTCGCGTCCTCAAAGCACGCCGACTGCGAAATGAAGCATTTTCCGGAATACTCCAGCCCGTCCTCGGCGTTCTCCTCCATCAGCTCCTCTATGCGGCGGATCGCTCTCTGCTTTCCGCGCACCTTGTAGCGGGGCTGGAGCCTGCCGTCTTTGTCCACATCCAGAACGGGGCAGATATTCAGCACGGTGCCTATCATCCCCGGTATTTTCGAGATGCGCCCGCCCTTGATGTAATAGCTCAGGTCGGTGGAGAAGAACCAGTGGTTGAGCAGCAGTCTGTGCGTGCGGGCCCACTCGGCCGTATCCTCCATGCTCTCGCCGCCGTCGCGCCTGTCGGCGAGCTCGTCCATTAGCAGGCCGAAGCCCGACGACGCCGCCAGGGAGTCGACTATGATGATCTTTCGCCCGGGATATTTCTCCCGCATCTGCGCGGCGGCTATCTCCGCGGAATTGTACGTGCCCGAAATGCCGGAGGAAAGGGTCACGTGCAGTATATCCTTTCCCTGCTCGAGAAAGCGGCCGAAATACTCCTCGTATTCGTTCACGTTCACCTGGGAGGTAGACGTATCGGCGCCCTTTTCCATTTCTTTGTAGAAGTCGTCTATGGACATGGTCTGCCCCAGATCGTCGGGGTAGACTCTGCCGTTGAGAGAATAGTGAAAGCATATGTAGGAAATATTCCGTTTTTCAAAATGCTCCCTGGATATGTCTGCCGTAGTGCAGCAGCTCAGAATATACTCTCCCATCTGTTATTTCTCCTTCCGCTTTATGCCGCTTTACTTCGCGGCGTCGTTGAGAAGCTCGCGCTTGATCACCCAAAGCCTCTCGGACAGATCCACATAGTATTCATGCGGGTTTTCAAATCTCTTGACCTCGTCCCACTGGAGCTCTATCTGCTCGGCGCAGTATTCTCTTATCTCCTTAAGCTCCGGCTTTTTATATACCAGCTTGCCCCGCTTGAAAATGGGTACCAGCAGCTCCTGCGCCGTATAATCGGTGAGCGTCTTCGTTTTCCATACGGCCATGGGGTCGAAGATGGTCAGCGGCTGAGTATCGTCTATGACCTCGTCGTAAACGCAGATCTGATCCGCGATGGCCTTGCCGCTGTCCTTTTCATAGAGTCTGTAGACCTTTTTGAAATGCGGCGTGGTGATCTTGGCGGTATTCTCGCTGATCTTGATCTTGGGTATGATCTTCCCTTCTTCGTTCTCCACGGCGGCGAGCTTGTATACCGCTCCGAAAACGGGGCTGCTCTTTGCCGTGATGAGCCTTTCGCCCACGCCGAAGGTGTCCACGCAGGCCCCCTGCATGAGGAGGTCGCTTATCAGCCTTTCGTCCAGCGCGTTCGAGGCGACGATCTTACAGTTTTGCAGGCCCGCTTCGTCGAGCATTTTTCTCGCCTGCTTGGACAGATACGAGATGTCGCCGGAGTCCATGCGTATGCCGAAGCTCGTTATGCCCTTCGGCACGAGCACTTCCTTTATGGCCTTTATCGCGTTCGGCACGCCGCTTTTCAGCGTGTTGTAGGTATCCACGAGCAGCACGGCGTTGTCGGGATATATCTCGCAGTAGGTTTTGAAGGCGTCGTATTCCGTATCGAACATCTGCACCCAGGAATGGGCCATGGTGCCGCCCGCGGGCACGCCGAAGAGCTGATCCGATATGGTGCACGCCGTACCGGCGCAGCCGCCTATATAGGCCGCTCTCGCGCCGATAATGGCCGCGTCCGGCCCCTGGGCGCGCCTGGAGCCGAACTCCAGCACCGGCCTGCCCTGCGCCGCGCGCACGATGCGGTTGGCCTTCGTGGCGATAAGCGACTGGTGGTTGAAGGCCAGCAGGAGATAGGTCTCTATCAGCTGCGCCTCCACGGCCGGAGCGCGCACGGTGATGACGGGCTCTCCGGGAAACACCGGCGTCCCCTCCGGCACCGCCCATATGTCGCCGGTAAAACGGAAATATTTCAGCCAGCGCAGGAACTGCTCGTCAAAGCAGCCCTTGCTTCTGAAGTACTCTATATCCTTCTTGTCGAAATGCAGACGCTCGATATAGTCGATTATCTGCTCCAGCCCGGCGGCTATGGCGAAGCCGCCTCCGTCCGGCACCTCGCGGAAAAACAGGTCGAAATATACCGTTTTCTGATGCATGCCGCTGAGGTAGTAGCCGTTGCCCATGGTAAGCTCGTAGAAGTCGAAAAGCATGGTGTAATTAAGCTCGTCCATCTCAGTGTCTCCTTTAAGCCCGTCAGGGACGGGGAGTCGAAATGCGCCGAAAGAGCGCAGTTTGAAGAGTGTTCTTACGGGTTTTTAACTGTGATACAGCTTTTTTGACTGGTATTTGGGCTCGCAGGTCAGATTTGCGCCGAGCTTTTTGTACGTGCGCTCGTCCGCCTGGGAAAGCATTACCGTGGAATGCAGCTCGCAGCCGCTGAGGTTTTTCAGCTGCGCCATGGCCTTTACCGCGTTTTCGTCCGTGGCGGCGCAGATGGCGAGGGCGATGAGCACCTCGTCGGTATGAAGGCGAGGATTGTTGCCGCCGAGCTTGTTCACCTTCAGGTCCTGTATGGGCTCGATGACCGAGGGGGAAATAAGATGTATCTCGTCGGGGATATCCGCCAGGGTCTTCAGCGCGTTCAGCAGCAGCGCCGCGCAGGCTCCGAGCAGCTTCGAGGTCTTGCCGGTTACTATGCGCCCGTCGCACAGCTCCATTGCCGCGGCCGGCTCCCCGGTGAGCTCTTCCTTCGCCTTTGCCGCCGCGACCACCTTGCGGTCGGCCGAGGAAAGCCCGGCTTTCGTCATGATAAGCTCGTTTTTCTGCACTACCAGCTTGTCCGCGTTGCCCTTGCGGTAGGCGCAGGCCGCATCGTACCAGCGGCGGATTATCTCGCGGTTAGCGGCGTCGCAGACGGCGGCGTCGTCCGTTATGCAGCTGCCGGCCATGTTCACGCCCATATCCGTGGGCGATCTGTACGGGCAGCCGCCGTAAATATTTTCGAATATGGTCTTGAGCACCGGGTATATCTCCACGTCGCGGTTATAGTTCACGGCGGTCTGACCGTAGGCCTCGAAATGGAAGGGGTCTATCATGTTCACGTCGCTGAGGTCGGTCGTGGCGGCCTCGTAGGCGAGGTTTACCGGGTGGTTCAGCGGCAGGTTCCATATCGGGAAGGTCTCGAACTTGGCGTAGCCCGCGCTGACTCCGCGCTTGTTTTCGTGGTAAAGCTGGCTCAGGCAGACGGCCATTTTCCCGCTGCCCGGGCCGGGAGCGGTGACGACGACCAGCGATCTTTCCGTTTCTATGTATTCGTTCTGTCCCAGGCCCTCTTCGCTGACTATCAGAGGAACGTCGTAGGGATAGTTGTTTATGGAATAATGCCTGTATACCCTCAGTCCCAGGTTTTCGAGACGCTTCTGGAAGGCCTCGACCTGCGCGCGCGGCGTGAACTGCGTTATCACCACGCTGCCCACGTACAGGCCTATGCCCCGGAAGGCGTCCGTCAGCCGGAGCAACTCCTGATCGTAGGTTATGCCGAGATCGCCGCGGACCTTGTTTTTCTCTATGTCGTTGGCGTTGATTACCATGATTATCTCGGCCTGGTCCTTCATGGTGAGCAGCATCTTCACCTTGCTGTCCGGCCGGAAGCCGGGAAGGACGCGGGAGGCGTGCTTGTCGTCGAACAGCTTTCCGCCGAATTCGAGATACAGCTTTCCGCCGAATTTGCCTATCCTTTCGCGTATGCGCGCGGACTGAAGCTCAAGGTATTTGCCGTTGTCAAAGCCCTCTTTGATATTCATTTCCCGTTCCTCTTATGCGTTTTTGCTGAGATAAGCGTTTATGAAGCCGTCCAGGTCTCCGTCCATCACCGCGCTTATGTTGCCGTTCTCATAGCCGGTACGGTTGTCCTTCACGAGGGTATAGGGCATGAAAACGTAGGAACGTATCTGACTGCCCCACTCTATCTTCATCTGTACGCCCTTTATATCCTCTATCTTTTCAAGATGCTCGCGTTCCTTGATCTCGGCAAGGCGCGCGATGAGCATCCTGCGGCAGTTCTCCAGGTTCTGAAAATGGCTGCGCTCCACCTGGCTCGAAACCACGATGCCGGTGGGTATATGCGTCAGCCGCACGGCGGAGGACGTCTTGTTTACCTTCTGTCCGCCGGCGCCCGAGCTGCGGTAGACGTCCATTTTGATGTCCTCGTCGCGCAGGACTATCTCATTGTCCTGCTCCAGCTCCGGCATGACCTCGACCGCCGCGAAGGATGTGTGCCTGCGTCCCGCCGCGTCGTAGGGGGACACTCTGACGAGCCGGTGAACGCCCGACTCGCTTTTCAGATACCCGTAGGCGTTCTCCCCGCTTATCTCCACGGTGGCGTTCTTCATGCCCGCCTCGTCGCCGTCCAGCCAGTCCATCAGCTTGTAACTGAAGCCGTGGCGCTCCGCCCAGCGGGTATACATGCGGTAGAGCATCTGCGCCCAGTCCTGCGCCTCGGTGCCGCCCGCGCCGGCGTGGAAGCTGAGTATGGCGTTGCAGCCGTCGTATTCTCCGGACAGCAGCGTGCTCAGCCGCGTCTGCTCGAGCTTGGCGGTAAAAGCGTCGTACTCCTTCGTCAGCTCGTCGAGCATGCTTTCGTCGTTTTCTTCTATGGCCATTTCGCAGATGGCGCTGAGATCGTCCCACCATTTGCAGAGCTTTTCGAAATTCTCGCACTTGTCCTTGAGCCGCTTCGTCTGCTGCAGGACCTTCTGAGCCGCGTCGACGTCGTTCCAGAAGCCGTCGGACGCCGCCTGCTCTTCTAACTTCATGATCTCCTCTTTGGACTGCTCGAGACGCAGCGCGCTCCTGAGCGTGTCCAGCTGAGGCCGAAGGCCGTTGAGCTTGACCTTATATTCGTCAAATTCTATCATTTCGCCTTTATCCCTCCGTTGAAGTCGGCAAGTATCCCGGTCTCCACAGCGGTATGCAGAGAGGCTCTCTCCCGCTCCCGCTTCAGCGCGAGGCTCACCAGCTCATCGAGCAGCCGGGCGTATTTCAGGCCCGCCGCCTCCCAAAGATAAAAGGAGAGCGAGCCGGGGTTCGTGTTTATCTCGTTTATCCATATTTCCCCGGTTTTTCCGTCCATGAGGAAATCCACGCGGGCAACTCCCGAGCAGTCAAGGGCCTTGAAGGCGGCGAGCGCGTAATTTCTCACTTTTTCGCGCTGCTCGGGCGTAATGGGCGCCGGCAGCAGCCGCACCGCACCGCTCATCCCCTTGCCGCTTTTTCCGGAGGATACGTATTTGTCCTCGTAGCTGAGTATGCCCTCGCCCGCTGACGGCTCCTCGCATTCCGAGGCTTTTGCCTCGTCCCGGTCCCCGAGCACGGCGCAGTTGATCTCCCGCAGATTTTGAACGGCGGTCTCGACGACTATCGCCGTGTCGAACTCAAACGCGAGGTCGACGGCCGCGGCGAGCTCTTTCCCGTCGGCCGCGGAGCTTATGCCCACGCTGGAGCCCAGAGACGCCGGCTTGACTATCAGCGGGAAGCCGAGCTCCGCCGCCGAGGAAAGTATCTCATCCCTGTCCATGCCGGTATGGAAGCGCTTCCCCTCGCGCACGGGTATGCCCGCGGCGCGGTACATCAGCTTCTGGGCGTATTTGTCCATGCCGAGGGCCGACGCGCTCACGTCGCAGCCGGCAAAGGGCAGGCGCAGCGTGCGGAAATATCCCTGCAGTGCGCCGTCCTCCACGTTCGTCCCGTGGACCACGGGAAAAGCGATATCTATGTGATCGTAGATCCTTTTCGTGACCTTTCCGCCCTTCATCACCTGCAGGAAGGCCTTGTCTCCGCCGCTCACCGGCAGTATGCGCACGCTTTTTTTCAGCAGCGCGGGGATATCCCTGTACTGCTCTATTCTGCCCGTATATTCGCCGGTGTAAAACTCGTTTTCCCGGGTAATATATATCGGGATCACGTCATACCGGCTTTTATCGAAGCTGTTGTACGCCTGCAGCGCGGAGATCACCGAAACCTCGTGTTCCACGCTGTTTCCGCCGAAAAACAGACCGAGCTTTATCTTCATAAAACGCTCCTTTAATAGTTGTCGGGCAGATCGTTCTCCAGCAGTATCATCCTTCTGCTGCCGGGCATGAACCCGTCGGCAAGGGACATGGCCTCATCCAGCTTTTCCGCCACGCTTATCCTCTCCGGATCGAAGCCGGCCTCGAGCAGCCCCTCCCTTATCGGCGCGGCGTGCGCCGCGCCCATGAGTATCACCCGGTCGCAGCAGCCCGCCGCCTTCCGGCCCAGCTCGCGGTTGAGCTCATACTGCTTCTCGCCGAGCTCCACCATGCCCGGGGTAACGAGCACGCGGCAGCCGTCAAAGCCGCCGAGCAGCTCCAGGGCGGCCGCGGCCCCTACGGGGTTGGAATTATACGCGTCGTCAACTATGAGCCTGTCGCCTTCTCCGAGCAGCTGCATCCTGTGAGGCACGCTTTCCAGCTGTCTTACCGGACGCACCAGCCTGTCGAGGCTTATGCCGAGGGTGTCCGCTACGGCTATCGCCGCGCAGATGTTCTGTACGTTGTGCTTTCCGAGAAGGCGGGTGACGAAGCGGACGCCCTTTACGGTGAAGGAGGTACCGTTTTCGTCCACGCGGATATCCTCGGCGCGGTATTCTCCGTATTCGGTGCCGTAGCCCACGCGCTTTGCCGCCGTTTCTCTCTCCCGTATATACTCATTGTCGAGATTGAGGAATATCGTCCCGTCACCGGGCAGCGCGTCGGCCAGCTCGAACTTGGTATCCGTGACGTTTTCTATCGTGCCGAAGCTTTCGAGATGCTGAGGGCCCACGGAGGTTATAACGCCCATCCCGGGCCGCACCAGACGGCATATCTCGGCGATGTCGCCCCTGTTCCTCGCGCCCATTTCACACACGAATATCTCATGCGTCGCCCTGAGGCGTTCTCTCACGGTGCGCACCACTCCGAGAGTGGTATTGTAATTCTCCGGTGTAACCAATACATTGTACTTTACGGACAGCAGCTTTTCAAGGAAAAATTTGACGCTCGTCTTTCCGTAGCTCCCGGTGACGCCTATCACCTTCAGCGCGGGCATGTCGGCGAGTATCGCCTCCGCCTGCCGTATGTAGCGGCGGTTTATCGCCTGCTCCATGGGTCTGTTCAGCGCGTTGGCAGCCATGACCAGCCACGGCGCCCCGACCAGCAGCAGGGAGAAGACCATCGCGAAGAATGCCTCGGAGCCCGGCGCGGTGAAGCTCGCCGCGGCGACGGCGGCGTGTATCAGCATATACGAAGCGAACAGCCGCTTTACCCTCGCCGTGAATTTCAGCGGCACCTTTGCCTTTTTCGGCAGGTTCAGCAGCGCGACGGCGAGAAACAGCGCGGCGGTCAGCAGCATCCCCGTCTTTCCGAGCTCGCGCACGAGGAACACCGCTCCCAGCGCCCAGACGCTGCCCGACAGGAGCGTGACGATATGCTCTCTGATCCACTTTTTCTGGACCTCGGGCTTATACGAGTTGAGCTGGAAGATATGTACGTTTTTTCTGCTCAGGACGTAGGCCGCCGCCAAAAAGCAGACGACTGCCGCGCCCCACACGGCCGTTTCAGGCATTTAAACCTCCGAAATAGGAGTCCAGCACGCGATAAACGAACGCGGGCTGCTCCAGATATGAATAATGTCCCGCCCCCCTGACCTCCACGAGGCCGGAGTCCTTCAGAAGGCTTTGGAAAACGCGCGCGTCCTCAATGGGCGTATCCGCGTCCTCGCTGCCCCATATAAGAAGCGAGGGATTGTCTATAAGCGGCAGGAGCGAGCGCAGATCCTCGTTCACCAGTCTGACGAGCGTCTGCCGCATTATCGGCGAGGCGCTGCGGTAATCCGCCGAGCCGTGGCGGCTCTTATAGCTCTCCAGCGCTTCGGGGAAGGGCGCGAGCAGCCTGCTGCCGGCCTTGAAGGCCTTTTGTCTGAGCTTGGCGGAAAAGGATTTCGGATGCACTATCCCGGCGCTGTCGATGAACACCAGCTTTGAAAACTCCACGCCCTCGTGGGGGGAGGCGCACAGCTTGATTATGATGCGGCCTCCGTTGGAGTGGCCTATCAGATGGGTCTTCTCCACGCCGAGCTCGGCGAGCAGTCTGAGCGTGAACGCCGCGTAGTCCGCCGCGTCAAAGGGTCTCTCCGGCTCGGGCGTCTTTCCGAAGCCGGGAAGCTCCGGCAGTATCACGCGCATGCTGCGCGACAGATGCCCCGCGAGATCCGCGTAAAGGCTCTCGTTCGTGCCCCAGCCCTGCAGTATCAGCACCGTTTCCGGTCCCTGCCCCGTGACCGAGCAGTTTACCGGGATGCCGTCGACGTTTATTTCCAATGCCTACCTCCGAAAGCCCGCACGGCCCTGCCGTGCCGTTCGGCCGTATACATATTATGCGCTGTTTCCCTGAAATGTCAGTATACACCATGCGCAGCGTTTTTACAATTGCGCGCAGCGCGCTTTTTTCGCTCCCCGTCAATCTTTTCTCAGCGAAAGCACGTTTTTTTCGTGATCCTTCACCGCGCCGAGGTAGTCCTCCATCACGCCGCTGCGGCGGAGGAATTCGCTCCACACGTCGCCGAGGGGAAGCAGCCTGCTTTCCTCGAGACGCACCTGCAGCGCGGTATAGTCTCCGCAGTCCTGCAGGCGGCCGAGACCCTCCGGCTCCAGCAGCGCGAAAAGCAGGGCCTTCTGAACGGCGCGGATGCCCGTGACCCAGGCGCTGATGCGGTTTATCGAGGCGTCGAAAAAGTCGGTGGCGATAAGCACCCGGTCCAGCCCGCAGCGCACGGCCTCGCACATGATATCCCGCGTTTCGTCGTCGAAGGAGGCGACGTGGTCGCTGTCCCAGCGCATGTGCCGTGTGACGTGCAGAGCTATCCTGTCGGCGAAAAGCAGCAGAGACGATATCTTGTCGGCCACCGTTTCGGTGGGATGGTAATGCCCGTTGTCCACCAGCGGCGTTATGCCGTTTTTCAGCGAGTACCCGAGGCAGAATTCCGCGCTGCCCGCCGTATACGCCTCCACGCCTATGCCGAAGACCTTCGACTCCAGCGTGGGAATGACGAGCTCTTTATCGCAGCCGGCGGCGAAGATCGCGTCCAGCGAGTCCTTCATGCGCCGCCTCGGCCCCTCCCTGTCGGCGGGACGGTCCTTGAGCCCGTCGGGCATCCAGAAATTGACGAGACATGGGCTGCCGGTCCGCCGGGCGAAATATTCGGCTATTTTCAGACAGCGTCTGCCGTGCTCTATCCAGAAATCCCGCACCTCTTTTTTCGGCGAGGAAAGCGTCAGCCCGTCCTCGGCCATGGGATGAGAGAAAAACGTGGGGTTGAAGTCCAGACCCATGCCTCTTTCCGCGGCGAAATCGGCCCATTTTTCGAAATGCCGGGGCTCGAGCTCATTCCTGTCGGCCTTTTCCCCGTTTTCGAATATCGCGTAAGAGGCGTGGATATTCAGCCGCTTTTTCCCGGGCGTCAGCCTCAGGACGAGGTCGATATCCGCCATAAGCTCCTCGGGCGTGCGGGCTCTGCCGGGGTAGTTGCCCGTGGTCTGTATGCCGCCGGAGGCGGCCAGGCCGCAGTCGAAGCCCACCACGTCGTCGCCCTGCCAGCAGTGGACCGATATTTCTTTTTCCGCCAGCCGTGCCAGCGCCCGCTCGGTATCGGCTCCGGCGGCCGCGTAAATCTCCCGTGCGCTTTCATATCTTGTCATAGGTTTCGGCCTCCGCCTGTATTTTCAGATTTCCCAACGCGCTTGCCTCTATCGGCAGCGCCGTTACTTTTTTCCCCGTCGCCTGTTCCGTGAGCCGGTTTATAAAGGCGTTCTTCGCCCCTCCGCCGACGACGTATATTTCATGATAACTCACGCCGGTCTCGTTTTCCAGCTCTTTTACCGCCTCCGCGAAGCACAGCGCGAGAGAGCGGCAGGCGCAGCGCATATACCCCGCCGCGTCCGGGGGAGGCGAGCTCAGAAGCCCGTCGAACGCGGCCTTCATGTCCTCCGGCGCGAACAGCTCCGGCGCGTTCGCGTCGAGGGTCCCGTCGTAGCCGCTCCTTTCCGCGGCGCTTATCAGCTCCGGCAGCGGAACGTCCGGGCAAAGCCTTTCCCGCAGCCCGTTTATTATCCACATGCCCATGATGTTTTTTTGAAAACGGTTGTAGCCCGGCCCTCCCTCGTTGGACCAGTTTTTCTCCATGCCCGTTTCGCTGATCACGCAGCGTTCGGTCCTGGTCCCGAGCAGCGACCATGTGCCGGAGGATATGTAGATCTCGCCGCCGCGCATGGGTATGCCCTCCACGGCCGAGGCCGTGTCATGGCCCGCGCAGAGCACGCAGCGTATCCCCTTATACTCGCCCACGGTCTTCCCCGGACGGGCAAGCTCTCCGAAAAGCCGCTCCGGCAGTCCGACCGCGCTTGTCAGCTCCGTATCGAACCTCCCGCTGTCGGCGCCGACGAGCCCGGTGGTCGTCGCGGCAGTGTATTCCTTTTCCCTGCTGCCGCAGAGCCTGTAAAGGATATACTCGGGTATCATGAGGAAGTCCGTCGCTCCCTCCAGCCTGCCGGCGAGCAGATCGTCGTAAAGCTGATATACGGTATTGAAGGGCTGATACTGGCTGCCCGTGCGCATATACAGCTCCCTGCGGCTAATCCTTTCATGCAGCCTCGCCGCGGCCCTTTCCCCGCGCCCGTCGCGGTAGGCAAAGCAGGTCCCGGCGCTTTCGTCTCCGTAAAGCAGCACGTAATCCGCCCCCCAGGCGTCCACGGCGAGGCTGTCTATCCTGCCGAACTCCGCTTCCGCCCTTTCTATTCCTTCCTTTACCGAGGCGACGAGCGCCTCGATATCCCATACGAGAGCGCCGTTCTTTCTTATCATGCCGTTGGGAAAGCGAAAGACCTCTTTCGTTTTCATTTCCCCGTTCTCCCTGCGGCCTACTATGTGCCGCCCGGAGGACGCTCCTATGTCTATGGCAAGATGATATTTCATTTATGTCCCTTTTCTCCCCCGCGCCGCCGCCGAAGGGCGGCCGCGCCGATAAACGTTCCGCGGGATCATTATAACATAAACCGAGCCGCCGCAGCAGGGCGGCGGCATGATTTTTCGTGTTTTTCCGTTCTTTTCACGTCAGCGCGGCGGAGATCGTTTCATATATCAGCTGCTGTCCGGCGTAAGAGGGATGTATGCCGTCGTCGCAGGTCAGCTCGTCCGGGCCGCGGGAGTCGGTTATGAAGGCCCTGCGTACATCTATCAGCTCTGCCTGCTTTTCCTCGGCTATACGCCGGGCCATATGGGAATACTTCGCCTGCCAGCGGTAGATGTGGTTCACGTCTCCCAGCCAGTGCAGTATGTTGCCGGAGGACAGTCCGCTGCGGCAGATATATTCAAGATAGCGTTCGGAGTGCACCGGAGGCAGCGTGAGCACCACCGGCCTGCGTCCGCTCCCGCGGACCAGGTCTATCGCCTCGCGGTACATCCTTCTGAACTTTTCCGGGGGCGTTTTGCAGTCGTATATCCCGTCGGGCTCGGCGGAGATCGCCGCCCAGTCGTAGTCGCAGTCGTTGCCGCCGAATTCCAGCACCGCCACCTCGCCCTCGTCATATTTCTTATCCGCGTCGCGGCGTATGAGCGACAGCGCCTTTTCCAGCGTGCTGCCGAAGCGGGAGCAATTCTTTATCACCAGTCCGTAAAGCGCGGCAAGGCTGCGCTCCCACCGGTGCTCTATCCTGTACTTCCCGTCCTCGAACAGCACGCCCTTCAGGATCGAATCTCCGTATACGGTAATATTCATCTGACTCTCCCCGCCTGTACATCTTGTCTGTCATATTATATTACCCGTTTTATATTTGCGTGTCAATGCTTTTTGAATTATGTCGTTCGACTTTTTCCGCATTTTCGCGGTGGTTTATCCTGTTAAAAAGCAAGGAACAATTCGGGCGGAAAATCCGTCTGAAACGATACGGAGGTACGTACAATGAAAAAGAAAACAAAGATCACCGTCACTGTTCTTGTCATTCTCGTTTTCATTCTGTTTGTGCCGATCCCAACGGGAGTATATAAGGACGGGGGAACAAGAGTATATTCTGCCCTTACTTATAAGCTGGTGAAATGGCGGCGATTATCGGGAGAGAACGGCACATATAAAAAGAATTCCGTTTATTGGTTGCCATACAACTTCAATACCATAGATGAACTATGGGAGATCGAGCGATCGAATCGCGGCCATTGACGAATGACGATTTGAGCCCGGGCGGATTTTCCGCCCGGGCCCGTCTGTTAAACTCATTATTTGTACGTTTTGAAATCCTTGTCCTTATAGGCCACGTTGAAGGGCATATGGATATTGTCGGCCCGGCCGAAGGGCATGTCGCCGGGGCCGTTGGGCTCGCTGCCCTCGGGGGGTATGGGCATGTTGAACATCATCGGCGGCATGGCCGGAGCGCCTTCTCCCGAAGGCGGAGGCATGCCCGGACCTCCGGGGCCGCCCGCTCCGGGGCCTCCCGGTCCTCCGCCGGGGCCGCCGCCCATGAAGGCCGGCATGGACTGCGGCGCCTGTGGCAGGTCGAGGGTATTGGCAAGGAAGTTCCAGCAGCCCTCGAACCAGTCGTCAAGGCAGGGGCCGACCGTGCCGTCGGCCGCCTTCAGCCTCGCGGTGCCGCCGGTCTCGCCGTGACCGCCGTTGGAGGAGATATACACGCCGTAGGGGCGGCCGTTCTTCTCCATGGCGTCTATCATCGCTATGGTCTGATATACGGACACCAGCGTATCGAGGCGGGCATGGTGGAAAAACGCGGGCGAGGTCTGCTCGCCCACAAGGTCGCCGTTGGGCACGTAGGTGATGCCGTCGTCGTCCTGCTGGCCGCAGTACATGGGGCCGAAGCCGAGTATCATGGCGTCGGGCCTGCCCTCGTCGCCGGTGCAGCCCGCGGCGGCCATGAGGTCCTCACGGTTCCACAGGTTGCCCGCGGTCATGCAGATGAACGCGCCGGCGGAGTTGCCGGAGATGACTATCTTTTTGGGATCCACGCCCCATTCCGCGGCGTGGTCGCGCAGGATCTTGATGCAGCGCATCAGGTCGACCGTCACCTGCGGGAAACGGTAGTCCCTGCCCACGGGATAAAGGTAGGTACAGGTCACGCCGAAGCCTCTCGCCGTGAGTCTGGCCGCGAGGTTCACGCCGTCGGACTCGCTGCAGGCCATGAAGCCGCCGCCCGGCACATGGATGAGCGCGGGAGTCTTCTGCATCATCGGGGGCACGTTTATCACCGTGACCACCAGCCTGGACGAGCCGCTTTCGTTGAGCTTGAACTCATGGACTTTCATCGCTTCTCCTCTTTTCTTTTATATTTTAATTTGTTTCTTGTTTTTTCACCGTCAGCTCATGTATTTTTTGAGCACGTCCCTGTTTACCTTCTCCATGTCCCTGAGCTTTTCCACGGCAAGGCGCTGGGTGCTGCCGGAGTTTTCGGCTATGCAGCCGCGCACCAGCTCCAGCAGGCGGGCGCAGGAGGCGTTTTCGAGCTCGGTATAGTACTCACTGCCTATATACCGCAAAAAGGCGCTGACCTTGGGGTCGTACACCACGCCTATCAGCGGCACCCCGTGGCCCGCGGCGAATATGAGCGCGTGCAGGCGCATGGACACCACCGCGCGCATGCGGGACATTATCCCTATGACCGTGCCTGCCTCATAGCTCCCGTCGAGAAGCCTGTAAGGCGCTTTCATCCTCCGCGTGACCTCCGCCGCCGCGGCTCCGTCCTTGATGCGGTCTATCGACAGGAACACCGGCGTGAGCCCGTCGGTAAAGTACAGCTCGTCCGCCGCCGCCGCGATGTCGGCGGCGCGCTCGGAAAAGCCGGGCCAGGGCCTCAGCGCGAAGCATACGTAGTTTCCCGAGGGGTCTGTCCCCGCCTTCAGCAGAGTGCTGTCTATGCTCTCCGCGGGAGCCGGGGTCAGCGTCAGCGCGGGATCGGCCGCGAGAAATATCTCCGGCCCCGTCACGCCCATGCTTTTGAGCTCCTCCAGAGAGCCGTCCTCCCTGAGAGTGATCGCGTCGACGTATTTGTTTATTATCCTCGCGGCGAGCCGGCGGTCGGAGGGGTAGTTCACCGGGCCTATGCCGCAGCCGTACATAAGCACCTTCGCGCGGCGCTTTTTCGCGGCCGCGAGCGTATACAGATAAAACCACAGCGAGCGGCGGCTCGTCACGTCCTGGATGAGGCTGCCGCCGCCGTTTATATACAGCTTCAGCCTCCCGGCAAGCAGGGCGAAGGAAAGAACGCTGTAGGTATGCACCGCTCTCACTCTGTGCATCATCCGCGTCTCCGCGGGATTTTTGGACAGCACGTATATCGTTGCGTCCGGGTCCTGCTCGCGTATCTCGGCAAGCACGGCCTTCAGTATCGCCTCGTCGCCGGCGTTCCCGCGGCCGTAGGCTCCGCATACGGCTATGCTTCCGCGGCGTTCCCCGCCCCTGCGGGTGCGGCGGATGACGGTGGAATATATCTCCGTCTGCGTACGGCAGGTGGCCTCGAGCGAATACAGCCGTCTCGTTTTTTCATAAAGCCTGTCGGCGCTCTGCCGGCGGAAAGCCTCGTCCCCGGCCATGCGCAGCAGCGCCTCGGCAAGGCCCTTCTCGTCCCCGGCCTCGAACAGCAGGCCGTTCACGCCGTCGTCTATCAGCCGCGGCACGCCGCCCACGCGGGAGCTGACCGTAGGCAGATGCAGGCGCACGCCCTCCGTAAGCGCGTAAGGAAAGGTCTCGGAAAGGGAGGTGAGGGTATTTATGTCCAGGGCGTTGTAAAAGCTGTCCGTGTCGTCGATCCAGCCGAGAAAACGCACCCTGCCGCTCACGTTCAGGCTCGCCGCCAGCTCCTTGAGCGCCGCTTCCTCCCGGCCTTCTCCGGCTATCAGCAGCCTCAGGCGCGGTTCCTTTTCCGCGGCAAGGGCAAAGCCGCGGATGAGCGTGGATATATCCTTCACCGGGTCGAGCCTTGCGGCTATGCCCGCGTATATGCAGTCCTTTTCGTATTTCACGGAATATTTCGCGAGGAATTCCTCCGGCGGCAGTGCCTTCGGCGGAGCGTCGAGGTCTATGCCGTTATATATCGTGAACACTCTGTCCGGCTGCATGCCTCTTGATATGAGCAGCTCGGCCATGGCGTCCGACACGCCGGTGTAATAGTCCATTTTTCTCAGCGCCAGCTTATTCAGCGTGCCGTATATCAGTCCGGCCAGCGGACGGCCCATGTAGTCCAGCCTGTAATCGCTGTGCACCGTCGTAAGCAGCGGCAGGCGCACGTGTCTTTTCAGCAGCGCGGCCATGAAATTGCCCCGGGAGCCGTGGCTGTGGATAAGGTCGAAGCCGCCTTCCGCGCATATCTCCCTCAGGCGCTTCAGATCGCCGAGTATGCCTCCGCCCCGAAGCACGAGCGTATTTATGCCCATTTCCCGGGCTTCGTCGCTGAATTCGCCCTCCATGAAGCACACGAGCAGTATCCCGGCCGTCTTCGACAGCTCTCTGAGCAGCGTCAGCACGTGGGTCTTCGCCCCGCCTATGTCGCCGCCGCTTATAAGGGTCAGTATTTTCAAGCTCTCTTTCCTTTCTCTTGATAAAGGACCCGTTTTGATGTATAATACTTTATCCTATATTATACACCTGCTTTGCCCGGGGGTAAAGCTGAATTGAGGTCAAGCCGATGGAAAAAAAGCGTACGTGGAAATTCAATATCGTAGACGCCGTCGTGATACTTTTAGTCCTCGCCGCGCTGGCGTTTCTGGCCATGAAGATACTCAGTCCCGCCAACAAGAACGAGCCGGAGAGGCCCGGCGTGATGGAATACGTCGTGGAGGTCAAGGGCCTTCAGAAGACCGTATATGACAGCATCGCCGCCATGATACCCTGTCAGATGGCCGCCAGCGGCAAATGGGTGGACGGCAGCTATATAGAGTCCGTGGAATGCGAGCCCTGCTCTGTGGAGTCCTTCGAGGCGGCCAACCCCGTGAACGGTCATCTCAAGCCCACCGTATTCCCCGGTGATGAGGAGGAATTCGTAAACGCATATTTCTACTGCACCGCCGACGTGGACCTCAACAATCTCTTCAACGTCGTCGGCACGCAGGAGGTCCGCGTGGGCCGCTCTCACTTCGTAAAGAGCGTGGACTTCGAGGTCGTCGGCACGATACTTTCCGTGAACAAATACGAGAAATGACCGAGCTGTACCTTATCCGTCACGCCGAGGCGGAGGGCAACCTCTACCGCCGCATCCACGGCTGGTACGACGGACGCCTGACCGCGATGGGGCTGAAGCAGGTGCGCGCTCTGGAAAAGCGCTTTGAGAACGTGCGCGTGGACGCCGTGTATTCCAGCGACCTCAGCCGCACCCGCGATACCGCCGCGGCCATATATCTGCCCAAGGGCCTCCCCCTCGTCACCACTCCCGAGCTGCGGGAGGTAGGCATGGGCGAATGGGAGGACAAATGCTGGGGCTGGGCCGACCGCTTCCGGCGCGAGCAGCTCTCCTACTTCAACTTCGAGCCCGAAAAATGGTCCGTCGAGGGCAGCGAGAGCTTTGCCGCGGCCCTTGAACGCACCGAGAACGCCGTAAGGCGCATCGCCCGGGAAAACGACGGCCGCACCGCGGCGATAGTCAGCCACGGCAGCGTGATACGAATGCTGCTCATAAAGCTGCTCGGCGCCTCCGGGCCCGACGGCGTGCTTTACTGCGACAATACCGCCGTTGCCCGCCTTACGGCGGAAAACGGCGTTATTTCGGTCGATTATCATAACGACAATTCCCACCTCTCCCCGGAGATCAGCGCCTTCCACCGCGACACCTGGTGGAAGGAAAAGGACGCCAGGGACGGGCGGGATATGTATTTTCTGCCCATGGACGTTTTCGCCGGGGGAGATACCTATCTCCGGCGCTATCGCGAGGCGTGGATACAGTCTCACGGCAGCGATTTCGGCTTTACCGACGTGTACCTCGACTGGGCCCGCCGCCGCGCCTCCTCCGACCCCGATACCGTCATGGAGGCTTTTCTGGACGGCGTCCCCTGCGGCATGCTCGAGCTTGCCGAGAAAAGCGGAGCGGAAGAGGGCTACGGCCACATCTCCCTGATATACCTGGAAAAAGAATTCCGCGGAAAGGGACTGGCGATACAGCTGGTGGGCCAGGCCGTGTCCTATTACCGCAGACGCGGCAGGAAAGCGCTCCGCCTGCGCGTCGCTCCGGACAACGCGGCGGCGCTGAAATTCTACAATGAGGCGGGCTTTGCCGAGACCCTGCGCGAAGAAGGCAGCTTCGGCACCGTCGTGACCATGTGCAAGGACATATGAACGAGGACTTTCTGCCCGTCAGCCGCGAGGACATGATCGACCGCGGCTGGTATTATTACGATTTTCTCCTCATAACCGGAGACGCCTACGTGGACCACCCCTCCTTCGGCACTCCGGTGATAGGCCGCGTGCTGCAGGCGGAGGGCTACCGCGTGGCGATACTCGCCCAGCCCGACTGGCACGACGCCGAGGCTTTCCGCGCCATGGGCCGCCCGCGCTACGCCGCCATGATCTCCGCCGGCAATCTCGACTCGATGGTAGCCCACTACACCGCCGCGAAAAAGCGGCGGAGCGAGGATTTTTACAGTCCCGGCAAGAAGGCGGGGCTGAGACCGGACAGGGCTACGGTGGTATACACCGGCCGCGTAAAGGAGGCTTTTCCCGGGCTGCCGGTGATCATCGGCGGGCTGGAGGCCTCGCTGCGGCGCTTTGCGCATTACGATTACTGGGACGACAAGGTCCGCCGCTCGATCCTGTCCGACTCCGGCGCGGACATGCTCACCTACGGCATGGGCGAAAGGGCCACCCGCGAGATCGCCGCCGCGCTTTCGTCCGGCCGGGACGTATCCTCTCTCACGGACATACGCGGCACAGCCTATTTCTCCGACAGCGCCGACTGCGCCTTTCCGAGCGTGACCTGTCCCTCGTTTGAAAAGGTACGCTCCGACAAGCCGGCCTACGCCCGCGCCTGCGCCATGGAATACGAGGAGCACGATCCCGTCCGCGGACGGGCTCTTATACAAAAGCACGGCGAAAAATATCTTATAGTCAATCCCCCCGCCCGTCCTCTGGACACCGGGGAGCTGGACGCCGTCGCGGCCCTGCCCTTCACCCGCCGCTGGCATCCCATGTACGACGCTCTCGGAGGCGTGCCCGCCATAGAAGAGGTGCGCTTCTCCGTTATCCATAACCGCGGCTGCTTCGGCGGCTGCAATTTCTGCGCCCTTGCCTTCCACCAGGGACGCACGGTCACCTCCCGCAGCCACGCCTCGGTGATACGCGAGGTGGAGGGCTTCGTGAAAGACCCGCTCTTCAAGGGCTACGTACACGACGTAGGCGGGCCCACGGCCAATTTCCGCGGTCCCTCCTGCCGGGATCAGCTCAAGCGCGGCATGTGCGCCTCCCGAAGCTGCCTTGCCCCCGCGCCCTGTCCGAAGCTGGAGGCGAGCCACGCGGATTATCTCGCCCTTCTTCGCAAGCTCAGGGCGATAAATGGCGTAAAGCGGGTCTTCATACGCTCGGGGATACGCTACGATTATCTCATGGCCGACAAGGACGGCGAGTTTTTCGCGGAGCTCGTAAAATATCATATCAGCGGCCAGCTCAAGGTCGCCCCGGAGCACTGCATAAACGAGGTGCTCGACTTCATGGGCAAGCCGCACATCGAGACCTATGAGCGCTTCTGCGAAAAATACCGCGCTCTCAACAAAAAGAACGGAAAGGACCAGTTCCTCGTTCCGTACCTCATGTCCTCCCACCCGGGCTGCACTCTTTCCGACGCGGTCAGGCTCGCGGTTTACCTCAAAGAGCACGGCGTGCGTCCCGAGCAGGTGCAGGACTTTTATCCCACGCCCGGCACTCTGTCCACCTGCATGTATTATACGGGCATAGACCCGCGCAGCGGCAAAAAGGTCTACGTTCCCCGCAGCGCGCATGAAAAGGAGCTGCAGCGCGCCCTGCTGCAGTGGTACAGGCCCGACCGCCGCGCCCTCGTTATCGAGGCTTTGAAAAAAGCCGGGCGCGAGGACCTGATCGGTCATTCAAAGCACTGTCTTGTCCCTCCCGCCTCCCCGCAGCGCGGACGTCCGGCGGGAAAACATAAGCCTTCCGGAGGTAAGACGAAATGATTATCAACGCACAAAAGCTCAATGAAAGCGTCCTTCTGCACGGCAGGACCCTGCTTGCCGACGGCGCGCTGTGGTTCAACTGGTCCTGCTCGGGCTTCACTCTGCGCTTTCGCGGCAGCAGTCTGAAGGCGGCCTTCCGCGTCATCCCCGACAAGGCCTTCGCCGTTTTCGGCCCGCAGGAGTCCTATGACTATCCCTGCGTGGCGGCCCTCGCGGACGGCGGCGGCGAGCCCCTGTTCCGCCAAAAGCTCGAGGCGGACGGAGAATATACTCTCTTTGAGGGGAGCGAAGGCGAGCACACGGTGCGCATAGTCCGCCTGAGCGAAAACAACAAGGGCAAGGCCGGCATAGCCGCCCTCACGGTCGACGGCGAGCTTCTCCCTCCCCCCGAGGCGCCGAAGGGCCCGCGCATAGAGGTCGTCGGAGACTCGATCACCTGCGGCTACGGCAACGAGACCTCGCAGCCCGGCTTCGCGACGGAGTATGAAAACGCTCTGAAGACCTACGGCTGGCTCGCGGCGGCGGAGCTCGGCGCGGACTATTCCTGCGTAGCCGTTTCCGGCTGCTCCGTCGCCGCCCCCACCTGGCTGCCCGGCATAGACGACTTCCACGCCATGGAGACCCTTTACATGTATACCGACAAGCCCGTTGAAAGCGCCCTCGGCCGCTCCGCGCTCACCCCCTGGGACTTCGGGGCCCATCCCGTGGACGCGGTCGTGATCAACCTCGGCACCAACGACGCCAACGAGGTAAAAATGAACCGCTTTTCAAAGGAGTCTGTCGACGCCTTCCACGAGCATTACGGCGCCATGATAGAACAGATACGCCGGCTCAACGGCGACGGCGCCCGGATAATCTGCACCCTCGGTCCCATGGATTATTACCTGTGGGACGACATACGCGACACCGTCGCCGATTATATCGCCCGCACCGGCGACAGAAAAGTCATCTGCCGCAAGCTCGGCGGCGTGATATCCTTCACCGAGGGCTCGGGCGCGGATACCCACCCCTCCGCCGCCACCCACGAGCGCATGGGACACGAGCTCGCCGCTTTGCTGCGCGAGTGTCTGAAATAAGATGAGCTTCGGCGGCCGGCGGTTTTCGTCGGCCGTTTGACCGTATTTTAACACCGGAAAAGGAGAAACGAAAATGCCCGACAGAATGGAAATGCTCTTTCCCGGGGGAAAGCCCCGCGCCTTTACCCTCAGCTACGACGACGGACAGATCTTCGATCGCCGCCTTATCGGGATATTCCGCGATCACGGGGTCAGGGCTACCTTCAATCTCAACAGCAGCAGGCTCGGCACGCCCGGATTTGTGGAGGCCTCGGAGCTGACCTCCCTCTATACTCCCGACTGCGCCGAGATCGCCACCCACGGCGAAGTTCACGCCTTTCTGGACAGGCTGCCCTCCGCCGACGCCTTTGAAGAGATCGTCCGCGACAGGATCGCGCTGGAAAAGCTGACCGGCAGGGTGATCCGCGGCCACGCCTACCCCTACGGCGCCTACGACGACCGCGTCGTCGATATCCTCGGGCAGGCCGGCATTGCCTACGCCCGCACCGTGAAGTCCACTTATTCCGCCGCCGTTCCCCGCGACTGGCTGCGCTGGGACCCCACCTGCCATCATAACGACGCCCGCCTTACCGAGCTTGCCGACGCCTTCCTGAACGCTCCGCCCTTTTTCGGCGCGCAGCTTCTCTATGTATGGGGCCACAGCTATGAATTCGACCGCGAGGACAACTGGGGCGTGATGGAAGCCCTGCTCGACAAGGTCTCCGGGCGGGACGACGTATGGTACGCGACCAACATGGAGATACACGACTACGTCGAGGCCTTCAGGCGGCTGGAATGGTCCGTGGGCTGCGAAAGCGTGACCAATCCCTCCGCGGCGGACGTGTGGGCCGCGCCGGGAGGAAAGGAGCCCGTGCGTATTCCCGCGGGTTGCCGGGATATGACTCTCTGACGTGAAAAAACCGTATTTTTTCGATGTTTTTTTGAGGAAAAAAGATTGTTTTTTTAATGCGGCGGTATTATAATCCTTCCGTTAAAAAACTCGATGAAAGGAATTCGGCATATGTCCAAGTATTTCGGAACAGACGGCTTCCGCGGCACCGCCAACGAAGATCTTAACGTAGAGCATGCGTATAAGATAGGCCGCTTTCTCGGCTGGTATTACGGCGCGAGGCGCGAAAAGCGCAGCAGGATAGTCGTAGGCAAGGACACGAGGCTCTCCGGCTACATGTACGAATGCGCTCTCTGCTCGGGCATAACCGCCTCCGGCGCGGACGCATATCTTCTGCACGTTACGACGACGCCGAGCGTATCCTACATAGCTCACGTGGACGATTTCGACTGCGGCATCATGATCTCCGCCAGCCATAATCCCTATACCGACAACGGCATAAAGCTCCTCAACTCCGACGGCGAGAAGATGGAGGACGAGGTCATAGACGAGGTCGAGAAGTATATCGACGGGCTCTGCGGCGAGCTGCCCTTCGCCACCGGCGAAAACATAGGCCGCGTGATAGATTTCTCCGCCGGCAGAAACCGCTATATCGGCTACCTCATCAGCCTTGCCAAGCACTCCTTCCGCGGCATGAAGGTCGCCCTCGACTGCGCCAACGGCAGCACCTGGATGATAGGCAAGAGCGTGTTCGAGGCCCTCGGCGCCACGGTCTGCGTCGACGGCGACAAGCCCGACGGCACCAACATCAACCGCGGCTGCGGCTCCACGCATATAGAAAATCTCGTCAGGCTGGTAAAGGAAAACGGCTGCGACATAGGCTTTGCCTTTGACGGCGACGCCGACCGCTGCCTTGCCGTGGACGAAAACGGAAACGTGGTCGACGGCGACAGGATCATGTATATCTTCGCAAAATACATGAAGGACACGGGCATGCTGGGCTCCACGAAGGTGGTAACGACGGTCATGTCCAACTTCGGCCTGTACAAGGCCCTCGACGAGATCGGCGTAGGCTACGAAAAGACCGCCGTGGGCGACAAGTACGTTTATGAGAACATGAAGCAGAACGGACATCTTGTCGGCGGCGAGCAGTCGGGCCATATCATCCTCAGCAAGTACGCCAATACCGGCGACGGCATGCTGACCGCGATAAAGGTCATGCAGGTCGTCCTGGACGGCAAGACCACCCTTTCCGAGCTCGCGAAGCCCGTAACGGTATATCCTCAGATACTCAAAAACGTGGTCGTCACCGATAAGGACGCCACGATGAACGACAGCGACGTTCGCTCTGAGGTCGAGGCCGTTACCCGCCGCCTCGGCGACGACGGCAGAGTGCTGCTGCGCAAGAGCGGCACCGAGCCCGTGCTCCGCGTGATGGTGGAGGCCGGCTCTCCCGAGGTATGCGAAAGGGAAGTGGACGCGGTCATCGACGTGATGCGCCGCAAGGGCCTGCTGATAAAGGTGAAATGATATGTATAAAACAAACGAGCTGCTCGACCTGACCCATACCATAGCCGCCGGCATCTTCGAGGGGAAGGAATATCCCTGGGAGGTACTGCCGGACATAAGCGACTATATCAAAAAGCTCGGACCCAACCTCGACCCGGACAAATTCGACCATCCCTCCGAGGACGTGTGGATAGCGAAGGACGTAAAGGTCTTCGCCACCGCCTATATCGGCGGGCCGTGCATCATCGACGAGGGCGCCGAGATACGCCAGTGCGCCTTTATCCGCGGCAGCGCGATCGTCGGCAAAAACTGCGTGGTCGGCAACTCCACCGAGCTTAAAAACGTGATCCTGTTCGACAACGTCCAGGTGCCGCATTACAACTATGTGGGCGACTCCGTCCTGGGCTACAAGGCCCACATGGGCGCCGGCTCCATCACCTCGAACGTGAAAAGCGACAAGACCCTCGTCGTGGTGAAAAACGGCGATGAGCGCATCGAGACCGGACGCAGGAAAATGGGCGCGATCCTGGGCGACAACGTGGAAGTAGGCTGCAACAGCGTGCTCAATCCCGGCACGGTGATAGGCCGCTGCAGCAATATCTACCCCACCTCCTGCGTGCGCGGCACAGTCCCCGAAAACAGTATTTTCAAGAAAGCCGGAAATATAGTGCCCAAGCGCGCGTAAAGGCGGCGGAGCCGCCGCGTGACGACATTAAGAGGCTGCAGCGAAATGAAAATCGCTGCAGCCTCTTTTTCGTTTTTCCCGCCAGCGGCGCCTGCCTCAACTCGATATGCGCCGAGTCCCGCTCTGCGGTGAACTCATACCGTCCGGCCTTTCTCCGCTCTCTCCGTATCGCACAGGCGAAGAGAGCCGAACGCCCGCCGGTTTTCACGGGCTGATCTGCTCCGATGCGTCCAGCAGCGACCAAATGTAATCAAGGTCTATCGATTCTCCCTTATTGTACAAGCAGCATTCGCGCCCGTCATAAGCAATGGTATCGGGAGAGAGGACGGTCATCCTTTGAAGCTCTTTATCATTTGTATCAAAGAAACGAACGACGTAACCGCTTGAGTCGGTTTGTTCAGGGCCTACTTCATAGCGCCTGCCCAACAATTCGTCCACGAGCTTTTGGATGCGCTCTCTGTCGGTTATTTCCACAGGTCCTTTTGTCATACCGTACACTTCGATTCTTCCATAGCTGTCGGCATCCGTACTCCATGTTTTTGAGTCAACATACTTCTTGCCGCAGCCGACCGATGAAAGGACCAACACGAAACATATTGCAAACGCTGTAAGCTTTTTCACTGTAATTACTCCTTCGAATTCAGACGGCAAACGGGAAACCGTATAAAGCCGGGCCGCGCACACCGGATTTACGAAAGAGGCGCTTTCAGCTGCAACCGTTTGGCAACCCTCTTTTGCATTAACTGTCCCCTGCGCTATGCATTAAGCGCCCTCCGTGTTGTGCTTTTTATATATAAAAATCATATTTACAGCATTTAGTCAAGTATCTTTGATGAACACACAGAACCGTCCCCTGTGCTGCATTCATTCGTTTTGCCCCGCTGAGTCGGGGCTGGTTGGGTGTACCCTTTTGGCTTACCACCCTGCGTTACTTTTTCGCATTAACCGTCCCGTGTCCCATACTATAATGTTTTTCTATGAAATTTAATGATTTCTTTGCGAGGGAGCATGCGTTTCTGTCCGGACCATTAATGCAGTTTTCTATCAGTTCAACAGATTTCTTGGATGGGTAATACTTCAGACTGTCAATGGCGGTAAATTTCAATTCCCTTTTTATGTATGAGAGTGGCGGATGATAGGTTTCGGCTTGATCCGACAGGCCCACGGATTCGGGTGTTATTCCCGATCCGTCCAGGTAAGCGGCAAACAAGCATTCTAACTCGGGGATTTTCCAGGACGCAAGCATACGCATGGTAAACGGCAAATAAAATACATCTCTGGGATTGTACGCTAATGAAAGCAGTTCTTCCTTTATTTTCTTTGGCTTAAGTCTTTTGAATGCGTTGTCATAGCTCACGGTTATTGCTGCGGGGCCCGGCTGATCGGGCGGCGGAATATAACTTTTTGATGTTTTGAAATGCAGATACAGCTGATAAATAAGCTTGTCACAGTCCGTTATCCGGTCAAAAACCATATGGTGCAGCAGATAACTTCTCACTGCTTCAGAATCATACAGGTCAATATATCGTCTTATTATTTCTCCTGTGCCTTTTACGCGACAATTAGCTAACTCGGCCAAATAGCCCCATTCTACTCCTGCCGTGCGGTTGATTTCTTTTAGCATCCGCACTATTATCTCTGAATCATGCTCTGAAACATGATAAGCTTTTTTCTCCTTTTCCTGCTCAATAAGATAATTCAAAAGATCGAAGTTATCATTGCTGCTCATTTGATACCCTCCGGCTAATCAGTTATAAGACGGTTGATTTTCCACCCGGCAGCTATGACAGTCTTTGCGACTTTTGTGCCTTCACCTGTTCGAACTACTAAAGTCTTTCCAAGCCCGTTAATATTGGCATGACGCGCACAGGGGACGGTTCTATGTGTTCAGCCCGAGTGCCCTGTGCCGGCCCCTGCGCCGCGTTTCGCATTAACCGTCTCCCGTGTCGTCCGCGTTAACCGTTCCTTCGTGTTCCGAATCGATTTCCAACCGATTTCCGCGTGAAACAAGATGTATTGATTTCGGACTTCTCTGAAGTATACGCCAATTCTCTTCTTCGCTTGAATCGGCGAATGCTTCAAATACAACGGCACCTTCAAATTCAATTCTCAAATCAATATCTCCAATTATTGTTGCACTTTTTATGCGAAGATTTTTATGAGAAGCATTGAAAACCGCTATTTTTTCATCAAAGAGATTGCCTCCCTCTACATCCCATTTAAACGACTCTGTCCATTCCATATTGCTGGGAGGATAATAAAAGTCGGATGAAGCTACAATAATCCGTCGCTTAAAATCCAACAATCTCCATGCGCATTGACAATGTATGTCATACTTTGTCAGATCGCAGCCAAACCATGCTGATTTGCCAATTATTTCGCCGATAGGAATACATAGCAAATTGCAGGTCCTTCCAATGTCACCTACATTCTGCCCGATCAATAGATCAATCAAATTCAAACAAACGACCTGCTTTCCATACAAATCCCGCGAGATCTGCAGCATTTCCCGATATCCATATCCCGCGCCCGCGACTTCATCATGTAGTCGTCTGGCTTGATCATATGTTAGTTTCAAATAATTGACAACTGCCGCAAACTGCTCATTATCCGTCTTTCCTGCATTGAAATACATCACCATTCTATATTGACATTTTTGTGCTGTCAACTGTACTTTTTTTCTGCAAAAATCAACCGCAGGTTGATTTTTCGGCGTCCGGGGATGCGTGCACAAGGGGCGGTTCTGCGTGCACAGGGGGCGGTTCTATGTGTACGGAGCACAAATGCGCACAGGGGACGGTTCTATGTGTTCAGCCCGAGTGCCCTGCGCCGCCCCCTGCGCCGCGTTTCGCATTGACCGTACCCCGTGTCGTCCGTTATGTGCTCGGCTTTCGCAAAACGAAAAAGCTTTCCGCGTAATAGATATCAAATCCGCTGTCTTTTTCATCTGTCCCGTCCGGCAGGCCCCGGGGCGGCGAGCCATTCCGGTCCTGTTCGCGGAGGCGTTCCGTATCCCCGCGTTGCTTTATAAATCCCCGGAGGAAAGCCAAAACCCGTTCACGCGAATATTTTTTATAATATTTCTTCTCCGCCGCGATCTCAAATCCCGCCGAAGCAAATATATCCCGCCATGACTCATCCTTCAAAAGCTCAAGCACGGACTTCATTTCGTCAAAGGTATACGCGCCGAACATCGGGCCGTTTTCTTCACAGCGTTCGTATATCGTCCGCAGGTCAAAGTCGCATTCTCTGCCCATCTCCGTCGTGATGAACATGCCGCCGGGTTCCAGGATACGGTATATCTCATTTATCACCTTTTCCTTATTTGCGGAATACCGATACGGATCGGCGTCCGCAATGTCCCCGCATGAGCTTGAAATCCCGTATCTGCCCGTCACAAGCGGCAGCGACGCGTCCTTTATCGGGATATCGTAATTATCAAAAGCAGCTAAGCATATTTTATATTCCGGCAGGTATTCGTCGATATATGAACGAAGGTCCGTTATTACGACGCTGTCGATGTCCGTTATAAGACAGGGCATGCCAGGATTCATTTTCAGAAAATACGGAGCAAGGCCCATACTCTCGCTGCTTGCAATGTCCATAAACGGCCCGCCATCCGCCGCGAGCTTTTCGATCAGCGCGGATATCCGGGGATCGCCGTTTTCTCCGTATATGCCTTCAAGCCAGGGCTCGTAAAACAGGGACGTCTTTTTGCAGTCAAAGCTTCTTTCCTTCCAAAGAAAAGCGAACCGTTCCCTTGTTCTTTTTCGGGACTCGTCTCTTCTGCTCCTGTATTTTTCGTACAAGGCTCCCGTGCTCTTTATGATCTCCGCCGTCTGCCTCTCAAAAGCAGGCGAATGATATATGTAATCTCCGCAGACGATCTCATCGGGAGGCCTTGAAAATATCCCGGCAAATTCCCGCGTCACTTCGCTCCCTCTCCTTTTCCCGTTTGATCAATGCCTGTTTTTGCAATTCCATCATATACCGGCTGCCGTTTCCCGTCTGCCCCGCACCTCGGGACAGGCGGTCTGTTCTTCATGGATTTTGATATCAAAAGGCCCTTCCTCGCGCCGCAAGAGCGGAGTGAGGGAGTGGGCTCCGCAAAACAGGCCGGGGACGCCGCAAAGCATTTTTGCGGCGTCCCCGGATCATTTTTTCAGGCCTTAAGTTCGATATGCGCCGAGTCGCGCTCCACGGTGAACTCATACCGTCCGGCCTCTCTCCGCACTCTCTCCGTATCGCCCGAGTTCGAAATGAGTTTTTCCCCGAAATCATAAATATATGTCAGCGTCTGACCGTCCGTTTTGATCTCATCGGGCAGTATGGCGCCGCCCATGACGTTTTCCGTTGCCAGCGGCAGAGCTATAACGGTCCCCTCGCCCGGCCCGGAGTCCGCCCCGTATATGAGATAAAGCCGCGCGTCATGCCGGGGCAGACCGTATATATTTCCCCACAGCACTGTGCAGCCGTCCGCTTCCATTACCTCCGTGTCCGCGCCGAGGGTGTTCTTTGCCCATAAAAGGGCTTCGTCATATGTATCGAATTTGCTTTCTTTCCGGGCGGTAAATCCGCTCCCCCTCAGATACGAAAACGGATCCTCCGGGAAAACGGACCTCAGCTTTTCCTCGGGAAAAACGCCCTGCTCCGCAAGCCTTTCCCACAGCAGGCAGTCCGTCCCCTTCATCGAAGCGAACAGCGCCGCGCAGGTACACGACACTACGTCGCCCCGCATAAACTCCCCGCCGTCGGCCTCCTCGGGCAGTATGCCCTTCCAGCGCGCCTGCGCATACGGACTGTCCCAGGAAAAATCGCCCTGCTCCCCGTCCGAATATCCCAGCGCACGCAGCAGCATGGTGAGATACTGCTCCCGCGTAACGGTATCCTTCGCACCCAGCAAAGTATCGCTCACGCCCTTTGTCAGCCCCTGCTCATACGCATAGGATATATACCCGTCCGCCCAGGCGGGCGTATCCGTGAAAGGATGAGATTTTCCGGCGCTGCGGGCCCGGCTGTCCATGCCCAAAACGCGTATCAGCATGACCAAGGCCTCTGTTCTTGTGGCGCCGCGGTCAAGCTCGAAGCGCGGGGCGCCGTCCTGCGTGTCTCCCACGCCCTGAAAAAGCCCCAGCTCTCTCAGCGCCTCAGCGATTTCCGTACTGCGGGACTCCTCCCCGGCAGCTGCCGGCAGCACAAGCGGCGAACCGACCAGCGCCAGGCACATGCGCACAGGGGACGGTTCTATGTGCGCACAGGGGACAAATCAACTGCCGGTTGATTTGATATATCCTTCGATTTGATAGTAATCGGCGAATATATGTGCTATTCTTTTCTCAGTCAAACGGCGCCGATACGCTTATCAAAAGGGAGGATACCGAATGAAAGAGAAACCGAGCATGGGCGAAACGATACGCGCTCTGCGCGCCGAGCGGCGCTGGACTCAGGACAAGCTCGCCGAACAGCTGCACGTCACGCCCCAGACCGTTTCAAAATGGGAGACCGACCAAAGCCTGCCCGATATCAGCCAGGTCCCGGCTCTGGCAAAGGTTTTCGACGTGAGCACCGATACTCTTTTCGGGTTGGAAGGGGAAGAAAACCGGCTTGTCCCCGTCGATTTTGACTATTTCGATCCCGACCCGGACAAAGCCTATCGGATATGGGAAGAGCGCGCCGAAGAGCTTTCGTCCGGCGTGCCGGAAACAGTAGACGGGGAAAGGGCCGTTTATGATTTTACAGGTCTCGGCTACCGTCTCTGCTGTCCGGAAAGCTCCCATTATCATGCCGCTCGGGCGGAAAAGGTGCTGGCGGATACGCTGCGCTTTGCCCGGGAACATGAAAAAATGATGAAAGACTCCCGCGTGCCCGTGAGGGGCGCTTTTGAACATCTGCTTTGCGAGCTTCTGGCGCTTGCCGGGGACAGGGACGGAGCGATCAGGCTCGCCGCCGACAGTCCGCTTTCTCCGCTCCAGCTTGCGATGCCGATGGAGGCCAGGGTCTTTTTCCTTACCGGGGACAGGCATACCGAAGAAGGCATATTGAAATCCTGCGTTGAGCAGGCTGTGGGTTACTTTATCGACTCGGCCGTGGCTCTCATGCTGAACTATCTGGACACGGACAGACCCGAAAAGGCTCTTGAATGCGCCGGGACAGCGATGAATTTTATAAAGCTCATCCTCGGCAGAGACAGCGGGCTCCCCGGCTTTTTTCATGAGAGAGACCGCGGCAACGTGATGCACCTCGCCGCCGTCGCCTGCGTTATGCTCGGGCGCGAAGAAGAGGCGCTGGAATGGCTCGGGCGAATGACGGAAAGCTCCGCCGAGCTTTACGAGCGCAGAAAAAGGGCCGTCAAAACGGCGCTGGTCGACATGGACGGCTTTAATATCGTGGCGTCGAACGACGAATACATGCGTTACCGCCGCAGGCTGCTCCTGCAGGCCCTTGACGATCCGCGCCTCGGGAAGCTGAAGGAAACCGACGAATGGCGGAGGCTCAGGGAAAAAGCCGAAAAGACCGCCGACGGCTGAGGCGGCGCCGTCACGCCGCGCCGCAAAACAGACCGGGGACGCCGCAAAGCTTTTTGCGGCGTCCCCGGATCGTTTTTCAATATTTCAGTCTTTGCCGAATTTCTCCTCCGCCGCGGCCTTTATGGCCATGACGGCGCCCTTTATCCCGGTGGTGGAGGTGTTGATGCACAGGTCGTAATTTTCCAGAGATTTCCACGCGGTGCCGGTATAGAACTTGTGATAATTCGCCCTGCCCTTGTCTATCTTGTTGAGGGTAGACTCGGCGGTCTTCGGAGAATTGCCGTATTCATTGATGATGCGGTTTATCCTGTCGGCCTTGTCCGCGTAAATGAACACTCTGAGCAGCTTGGGATGATCCTTGAGGATATAATCGGCGCAGCGGCCGACTATAACGCTGTTTTCCTTCTTGGCGATCTCCCTTATCACGTCCGACTGAACCATGAAGGCTCTGTCGTTTACGGGCACGCTGTACTGCATGCCCATATCGGAGGATATGTACGCCGCCGTGGCGAGGTTATAAAGGAAGCTGTTGGATGCTTTCTCCTCGGTACGCTCTATGAACTCCTCGCTCAGTCCGCTCTTTTCCGCAGACATTTCTATAAGAGCCCTGTCGTAATAACCGTACCCCAACAATTCGGCGAGCTGTCTGCCTATCAGTCTTGCTCCCGTTCCGAACTCCCTGCTTATGGTGATGATAGAATATGCCATAGCGTCTCCTCCCATCCTGACTTTATATCTGTTGCGCTTTGCCCGGGTCCGTATGGTTATTATATATGCTCGCGGCGGTTTTGTAAACGGCTTTTTTTGCCTGCGCCTCAGCCGAGCAGCTTTTCCAGCTCCGGGACGCAGCCGGAAGAGGCTATATATTCGTACGGATATTTTTTGTTGAAAACGCGGTCTATTTTCCCGCTCCCGGGATGCACCAGCTTCGTCGCGCCGCCGGCGCCGAGAGCTATCACGCTGCGAAGCTCCTCCATCATGCCGATATTGTACAGGCTCTCATGCCCCCGCAGGCACCAGCCCGTGTTCTCGAAGCCGCCCACGGAAAATTTCTGCCTGTAAAGATAGTAGGGCGAAAAGCCCGCCGAGGGCAGGACGGAATAAGCGTATCCGAGCATCTCCGCGGCCGCCTCGCCCTCCGGTATCCCGCCGCCCTCGGCGCTGAGACGGGAAGAGCGCTTCATGGTGAGCGTATGCACGGTCACGTTTTCCGGCCCCAGGCCCAGAACGGTATCGAGACTGCGGCGGAAGCTGTCCGGGCCGTCCCCGGGCAGCCCGGCTATCAGGTCCATGTTTATATCTCCCGGGAAATGCTCCCTCGCCAGAGCAAACGCCGTCAGAACGTCTCCCGCGGTGTGCCTTCTGCCTATCGCGGCGAGCACGCGGTCGTTCATCGTCTGCGGATTTATGCTTATCCTGCCCGCGCCCCGGCGCCGGAGCGTCTCCAGCTTTTCCTTCGTTACGGTGTCCGGCCTGCCTGCCTCCACGGTATATTCCCGGCAGCGGGACAGATCGAAGGCGTACGCCAGCTCTCCCATGAGCCGGTCAAGGCTCTCCGGGGACAGGGTCGTGGGCGTTCCGCCGCCGAAATACACCGCCGCGACGTTCATTCCGTATTTCGCGGCGAGCCGCCCCGCGGCGCTTATTTCCCGCAGCAGCGCCTCTACGTAATCGCCGATCAGCGCGAGGGATCTTTCCACCGAGCTGCTGACGAAAGAGCAATAGGAGCAGCGGGAGGGGCAGAAGGGTATGCCCACGTACAAAAGCACGTCCTTTTCCTCAAGCTCCGCGTCCGCCTTCAGCGAGTATTCCGCCGCCCTTGCGCACAGCTCCGCTCTGCCGGGGGAAACGCAGTATTCCTCCGACATGTATTCCGCGGTCTCCGCGGGCCCGAGGCCGGTCTGACGCATGTATTTCGCCGCGAGCTTGACGGGCCTCACGCCCGTGAGCGCGCCCCAGGGCGGAGCGCTTCCGCGCAGCTCCACCGCGGCGCGGAAAAAGGCGAGCTTGACAAGCTTTTGAAGCAGCCTGTCTCTTTCCGTCCCGCTTTCCGGGACGGGCCCGTCCGCTTCCGCCTCGCCCCGGGCGGTCCTTCCGTCCAGCCGCAGCTCCGCCGCGGCCCTCGCCCCGTCGAGGCTCAGTATCACGCAGTTCCCTTCGGGCTCCGCGCCGTCGGGGTATTCCGGTCTTTGGTCGGGAAAAAAGGACATGAGCGCCTGCTCCGCGGCATATCTGTACTCATGTCCCTTGAGAAATATATTCATTCTGTTATTCTTCCGCGGCTTCGAGCATGTAATAATTGAATTTCCGCTCTCTGTCCAGGGTGGTGGAGTCCATGTGTCCGGGGTAGACCTCGAAATCTCCCTCAAGCTCATACAGACGCCGAAGGGACTTTTTCAGCACGGTCATGCTGCCGCCCTCGAGATCCGTGCGCCCGCAGCTGTCGCGGAAAAGCGTGTCGCCGGTGAACAGAGCGTTTTCGCAGCGCAGCGTCACCGAGCCGCGGCTGTGGCCGGGAGTCTCCATAACGGTGAATTTCAGCGCGCCTACCTCGATGACGTCCCCCTCGGCGTAAAACCCGAGCTCGTCGCCGCCGTGATATCTGTACGAGTCGTGAAAATCCTCGAGGTTCGCGTCGCCCCTGTTGATGTACACTCTCGCCTTCGTCTCGGCGTATACGGCGGGCACAGCCTTGGTGTGGTCGAAATGCCCGTGGGTGAGGAATATGCATTCCGCCTTCAGCCTGTTGTCGTCGAGATAATTCAGTATGGTGCCCGATTCCGCGCCGGGATCGATCACCGCGCATTTCAGCGAATTTTCATCCGTGACTATGTAGCAGTTGGTCTGCAGCTGCCCCACGGTAAAGCATTTTATCAGCATATCAAGCCTCCGTTACAGCTCGTCGGTATCGAGTATCAGCGTGACCGGCCCGTCGTTCTGGGAAAACACCTGCATGTCCGCCCCGAAAACGCCGGTCTGCACGCGGAAGCCCTTTTCCCGGCATTTTTCTATGAAAAGCTCGTACAGCGGGACGGCCTGCTCCGGCTTCGCCGCGCTGAGGAACTCCGGTCTGCGCCCGTGACGGCAATTGCCGTAAAGGGTGAACTGCGATACCGCGAGAATGTCTCCGTTCACGTCGGCGAGCGAAAGGTTCATGCGCTCGTTTTCGTCCTCGAATATGCGCATGGCGCATATCTTGTCGCTCAGGCGTATCGCCTCGGCCTCCGTGTCGCCGGTCTTCACGCCCAGAAGCACGAGAAACCCGACGCCTATGCTGCCGCTCACTTCTCCGTTTATTTCCACTCTCGCGTTTTTCACTCTCGTGACTACCGCTCTCACGTGCCCGTCCTCCTGACCTCCGTTACGCCCTTTATGAGCGCAAGCCTGTTTATCGCGGAGGTAAGCTCCGCCGTGTCCTTTACCTCCACGGTGATGAAGGCCACGGAGCCTCCCCCGGTCAGCTCTCTTACCGAGAGGGACGTTATCTTCACCTTTGCCGCGCTCAGCGCGGTGGCTATATCCATTATGAGATTTTTGTGCTGCACCGCGTTCACGGATAAGGACGCCTGGTACAGCTCTCCGCCGGTGCCGGCCCAGCGCACGGATATCCACCGCATGTCCTCGCCGTCCTTGGCTATGGACGAGCGGTAGTTGAGGCATTCCGTGCGGTGTATCGACACGCCGAAGCCCTTCGTGATATATCCCACCACCGGGTCTCCCGGAACCGGAGTGCAGCAGCGGGCGAACTTGATCAGGCAGTTGTCCAGATTTTCAACGAGTATCCCGTTTATGCTGTGTTCCTTTACCGCCTGAGGCTGGCCGAGCTTTTCGACCTGTTTTTCGAACTTGTCGGCCTTGCTGAGGCGGGAATACTCGTCGTGTATGCGTCTCACCACCCGGGACGCGGCCATGCCGCCGTAGCCTATGGCGGCGTATACGTCGTCCATGGATGTCACGGCGAGCTTTTTGAGCACTCCCTGCAGGAAATCGGCGTCGTTCAGCACTGCGGGGCTCATGCCGGCGTGCCTCATCTCGTTTTCGAAAACGGGCTTGCCGCGGGCTATGTTCTCGTCGCGCTTCTCGCGCTTGAACCACTGCTTTATCTTGCTGCGCGCCTGAGAGCTTTTCGCAATGGCTATCCAGTCCCGGGCGGGGCCCTTGGAGGAGGGCGAGGTGCTCACCTCGACCACGTCCCCGTTCTGCAGGGCGTGATCGAAGGTCACTATGCGCCCGTTGACCTTGGCGCCGGTCATATGGTTGCCTATCTCGGAATGTATGCTGTAGGCAAAGTCTATCGGCGTGGCGCCGGCGGGCAGATTTATCACGTCGCCCTTGGGCGTGAAAACGAACACCTCGTCGGCGAACATGTCTATCTTCAGCTCGTGCACGAAATCCTGCGCGTCGCTCTCCTGCTGCGCCTCGAGCAGGCTGCGTATCCAGGCGAATTTCTCCTCGCCCGCGGGGCCGCTGATGCCCTGCTTGTATTTCCAGTGCGCCGCCACGCCGTATTCGGCGGTGTGGTGCATTTCATAGGTGCGTATCTGCACCTCGAAGGGTATGCCCTCGGAGCCTATGACCGTGGTGTGTATGCTCTGGTACATATTCGGCTTGGGCGTGCTTATATAATCCTTGAATTTCCCCGGCAGGGGCTTGAACAGATCGTGTATCTGCCCCAGCACGTTGTAGCAGTCCGGGATGGTGTCCACTATCACGCGGAAAGCGCAGAGATCCAGCACCTCGCTGAGCTCCTTGTTCTGACTGTACATCTTCCGGTAGATGCTGTATATGTGCTTTATGCGGCAGGTGACCTCGCCCTTGATGCCGGCGGAGGCAAGCCGGTCTATCATGCGCTGCTTGTTCACTTCCATGAACCTTTCCAGCACGGGCATGCGCTTTTCCAGCTGCGAGGTGATCTCCCTGTAGCCTATGGGATCGAGATACAGCAGCGAAAGGTCCTCCAGCTCCCATTTGACTCTCTGCATGCCGAGACGGTGGGCAATGGGCGCGTATATCTCCATGGTCTCCAGCGCCTTTTCCCTCTGCTTGTCCTCCGACTGATAGTTCATCGTGCGCATGTTGTGGAGCCTGTCGGCTATCTTGATGAGTATCACGCGGATATCCTTGGCCATGGCCATGAGCATCTTGCGCAGATTTTCCATCTGCTCTTCTTCCTTGCTGGTGTATACCACCCGCGTCAGCTTTGTTACCGCCTCCACGAGATCCGCCACCTGGGTCCCGAAAAGATGCTCTATCTGTTCATACGTGGCGTCGGTGTCCTCAATGGTGTCATGCAGCAGGCAGGCCACCGCCGAGTCCTCGTCCAGCCCCATTTCCGCGCATATCATCGCCGCTGCGACGGGATGAGTTATAAAGGGCGTCCCGTCCTTGCGCAGCTGTCCCTCGTGGGCTTTGCGCGCGAAATCGAACGCCTCTCTCAGGCGCTTCGTATCCACCCTGGGATAATATTCCTTCAGCTTGTTTTCAAGCTCGGCATAGCTTTCCTCCGGCTGCCAGGACACGGACTTCCCCTCCTCTCATCTCAGTTTCTGAAGTATCAGCGAATCGTTCAGATCCGCCTTTTTCTCAACGCGCGGTATATGTATATCCATGTTTTCTTCAAATTCGCGGAGATTTATCAGGCCGAGCTCGTCGAACACCCTCAGACAGACGTAAATGCGGCCCAGGGACGCTATTCCCGTGTGCAGCGCGATATCGGGCAGCAGCTCGTCGAAGGGCTCGAGAAATCTCCTCGAACGCTGGATGATATTGTTCCAGACCTTTGCGAATTCCCCCCGCTCGGGCAGCAGCATGGCGTTTTCCACCGGCAGCATGGCGGCCCCCGCGAAAAAGCGCCGCGCGAGCGCGAGCGTGGGCTCGTCCCCGCATCTCGAGGCGCGCACGTCCTTCAGCAGCAGCTGCACCGACTTCGTGCCCCTGTATTCGTTTATCCCCGGCTCAAAGGCCAGATCGACCGTCGCTCCGGCGTGTACGCCGAGCTCCTTCGCGGATACCGAGAAGAAAACGCATTCAAAGCTTCTTCCCCCGCGGCTCACGCGCAGCTTGACGTGTCTGTCGCCGCCTATGGGCGTGACCGCCTCCACGTTCACGTCCCTCATGCACATCGAGGGCGGCGGATTTCCGCTGCCCCAGGGCTCCATGGCCTTAAGGCCCTCTATATCCCTGAGCGTGAGCATGGACGGATCGTCCACGCAGAAGTCCACGGGCAGCTTCATCTGGAAAAAATCGCCCTCGGTGAAATTGTAGTATTCCGTCAGCTTGCCTCTGAACTCGTCCACCGCGTCCCTCTTCAGGGTAAGACCGGCCGCGAGCGCGTGGCCGCCGAAGGAGTCGAGGACGTCCCGGCAGTAATTCAGCGCCATGAAGATATTGAAATTGCCGAAGCTGCGGCAGGAGCCGCGCCCGCCGTCTCCCTCCAGGCATATTACCACCGCGGGGACCCCGAAGCGCTCCGCGAGCCGCGAGGCGACTATGCCGGACACTCCGTGATGCCAGTTGTCCGAAGCGAGCACTATGGGGGAGGATACTCGCCCGCTCCCGCTGAGCATTTCGAGCGCCTCCGAAAAAACGCGGTTCTCCACTTCTCTGCGCTCTATGTTCATATCGCACAGCGTTTTTGCCAGGGCGTCGGCCTCTCTCTCATCCTCGGACATGAGCAGCTCGAAGGCGGTGCGTACCCGGCCCATGCGTCCCGCGGCGTTCAGCTTGGGAACCACGGAAAAGCTGATGTCCGAGCTGCTCAGCTTTTCGCGGCTGAGCCCGAGCTCGTTGAGCAGGCGGTTCAGGCCCAGCCTGCCCGCCCCGTGCAGCACCTCGATGCCGCGGCGTATTATCGCCCTGTTTTCATCCACCACGGGCATCACGTCCGCTATGGTGCCCATCGCCGCGAGCTCTCCGTAGCGGGCGACGATCTCTTCTGTCTTTGCCGGGCCCTCCATTGCGCAGACCAGCTTGAAGGCCACGCCCACTCCCGCAAGCCCCTTGAAGGGATACGGGCAGTCCAGCCTGCGGGGATCGACCACCGCGCAGGCCTCCGGCAGCGGGCCGAGGCACTCGTGATGATCGGTCACTACCACGTCCATTCCCATGCGCCGCGCGGCCCGTATCTGTTCAAACGAGGTTATGCCGCAGTCAACGGTGATGATAAGCGTCACCCCGCCGGCGCGTATCTGCTTAAGAGCCTCCTCGCTCATGCCGTAGCCCTCGGTAAGCCTCTCTGGTATATATGCCGTGCAGGAAAGGCCGAGAGAGCGGATATAATCGGTCATCAGCGCCGTGGATGTAAGGCCGTCCACGTCGTAATCCCCGTATACCGCCACCTTTTCCCCGGCGGCGACCGCCCGGTTTATGCGGCTGACGGCCCTGTCCATGTCCTTCATCAGGAACGGATCGTGCAGCAGCTCCAGGTCCTCCCGCATGAATTCTCTCACGATATACGGATTTACCAGACCGCGGGAGCACAAAAGCGAGGCAAGCAGCCGCGGATAACCGGCGCCGCGGAGCGTGGCGGCGTCGTTCTCGCTGTACTGTCCGACCCACCAGCCCTCAAAAGCCCTTGCCTTCATTTTCGCGCCCCCTTTCCTGCGATTGTTGATATTTAGTGATTATATCAAAGAAATCTCATTCTAACAAGATGCCGCCCGGTGAAAAATGCCGTTTCCGTCCGGAACCCGCCGAAATACCGTCAAAACGGCAAAGTACGGCTGTCCTCATCCGGCCCACGGAAAAATTATGTGCGCCCCTTCCGCGTCGTACACCGTCCAGCTTCTGAAGAGGAAAAAGAGCGCCGCCGCCGCGGCAAGCAGAAGCAGCAGAACGAGCAGCAGAACGGACAGTATCTTTTTCAGAGGCAGCGAGGAACGGTAGACCCTGTTTTTCACAGCCGCTCCAGCTCGCTTATCAGCCCGACCCTGCGGGCGTGGCGGCCTCCCTCGAACTCCGTGGTCAGAAAGGTCTCGGCTATCTTCAGCGCAAGGCCGACGCCCACCACGCGCTGTCCCAGGGAGAGCATGTTGGCGTCGTTGTGCCTTCTGACCATTTCCGCGGTAAAGCAGTCCGAACAGCAGGCGCAGCGTATGCCCCGGATCTTGTTTGCGGATATGGCCATGCCCGCTCCGGTGCCGCAGACGAGTATTCCCCTGTCGCACTCGCCGCTCGCCACGGCCTGAGCCGCCGCCTTCGCGTATACCGGGTAATCGCAGCTGTCCGGGGAGAAGGTGCCGTAATCCCTGTACTCCAGGCCCTTTTCGTCAAGATATTCCATGAGAGCCTTTTTCAGCTCGAGGCCCGCGTGGTCGCTTCCCAATGCTATCATAATTATTATATCCTTCTTTCCGAGCGCCGGACACGGCGCGTTTTTTTGTTTCTTAAATCGCGGACGATATCAGAACGGCCACATTCCGCCGAACCATCTCCACAGCACGGAGAGCTTCGCCGGGCATACGGCCCCCGTCAGCACGGGATAAAACAGCACGAACAGCGCCGCGCATACCCCCGCGCTCGCCGCCGTGACGGGAACGAAGAGCTTTCTCGAGCGCCGGTGGATATCGCACAGCACATAGCACATCGCCGCGGCGAGAAAGACCGTGCACGGAAAATAGTGGTAGATGAACGCGCAGCGGCTTATCACCGCCCACGGCAGCAGCAGCGAAAGCCAGCCGCACAGGATAAACGCGGCCTTTCTGTCGCCTCTCGCGGTCTTGAAGGCCATGCATACCATCGACAGCAGCCCGCTCCACCAGAACATCGGGTTGCCCCACGCGCCGAAGGACGATCTCGTCCCGTCGTCGAAGTATCTGAGGAAATACAGTATCGGCCTTATATCAAGCACCCACTGCCACCATTCCGACTGGTAGGGATGCGTCGCCTGAAGGCCCCCGTGATAGTTCAGCATGTATTTCTGATTTTCCCATATGATCCTGAAATGCTCCGCTCCGAAGAGCTTTACCCCCTCCGCCCGGGCGTACGGGATATACGCCAGGCAGTATATCACCGCCGGGATGAGCACGAAAAACAGCAGCGACCACAGCGCCGTCGCGGCAAGATAGGCCGCCTTGTCCCCGCGGCGTCTGAGGCAGAAGATCTGTCTGAGCACCCAGACCGCCGCAAGCCCCGCTCCGCCGTAGATCACAGTCCATTTCGACGCCGCGCCGATCCCGAAGAAAAGTCCGCTCAGGAACAGCGGCGGCAGCGTCTTTTTCACCGGCGCGTCGGGCGGGAGGGAGTAGTACCGATACATGCACGCGAACATGAGCAGTACGAAAAAGGTGCCGTAGGTATCTATTGTCGCTATGCGCGTCTGAACAAAATGCATGAAGTCGAGCGCGAATATCACCGTGCCGCCCGTCGCCGCCGCGCTGCTCCCGAACATGCTTTTCAGGAACAGATACATCACCGGCAGCATCAGACAGCCGAAGAGCGTTCCCATAAAGCGCCAGCCGAAGGGAACGAGCCCGAACAGGCGTATTCCCAGGGAAATGATCAGCTTTCCCAGGGGCGGATGGGTTATTTCGTAGGGCTTTACGCCGTTGATATGCTCCCACGCGGTGCGAACGTGGTATATCTCGTCAAAATAACTGCCGTTGAGCCTGCTCGGTACCGACGCGGCGAGCTGCTGCTCGTCCGTCGCCCCGCCGCCGTCCTTAAGCGTGAGCTGCTCTCCCTGCGGGCCGAACGCCGCCAGCTCCTGCAGATACAGCGGCGCGCCGGAAACGCAGGTCACTCGGATATATTCCGTCTTTTCCGGGCGTATTTCGACGCTGTTCCATTTCAGCACGGCCTTGTAGTCCTGCTCTATGCCGCCCTGTCCGGTCCACGTCTCCCCGTCCTCGGAAAACTCCACCGTGCAGGCTCCCGCGGTCGGACCGGCGTACCACGTCAGCGCGCTTACCTCGCCGGGACTGTCGAGCCGCGCCGTGAAGGACTCTCCTCTGGCCTCGAAAACGTACGGGCTTTCGGGCGCCCGCCCGTCGCCGAGTCCCGCGAAGGCGACAAGCGCGTACAGCACCGTTATGACCGCCGCCGCGCGGACGTCTTTTTTCGAGGAAGAGTGCCATACGCAGTTTTCCCTGCGCCAGTTGAAGCCGAGCAGGAAAAACGCCGCCGCGCAGCACGCGGTCAGTCCGGCAAGTATCGCCGGGACGACGTTCATCCCATCGCCTCCGCGAGCGCCTCGATATATTCCGGTCCCGTACCGCAGCAGCCGCCGACGCAGGCCGTTCCCAGCTCGATAACGGGCAGCATCAGCTCCGTAAAGCGCGCGGGAGAGAGCTTGTATTCGCCGGTCTTCGGGTCGGGCATGCCCGCGTTGGGCTTTGCTATCATGGGCAGAGAGGTGCATTCGGCCAGCCTCTTCATAAGCGGCAGCGCCTCCCCCGGCCCGAGGGAACAGTTTATGCCTATCGCGTCGGCTCCCGCGGCCCCGAGCCTTTCCGCCATCTCCTCCACGCCGCAGCCGCACATGGTACGCCCCCCGGCCTGAAAGGTCATCGTAACGAACACCGGCATATCGGACACGCTCTTTATCGCCTCCAGGGCGATGACCGCCTCCTCTATGTCCCACATCGTCTCTATCGCGGCCAAATCCGCGCTTTTTCCCGCCTCGGCCAGCTCCGTATACAGCTCTCTCGCCTTCTGTTCGCCGAGCTCCCCGTAAGGCTCGAGCATCTCGCCTATGGGGCCCACGTCCAGCGCGACGCGCACGTCCGTCCCCTCGGCCGCCGCTCTCGCGTTGTCAAGCGCTGCCTTCACAAGCTCCGCCGTTCCGTATTCGCAGCCCCTGAGCTTATATGAGTTCGCGCCGAAGCTGCAGGCGTATATTATCCTGCTGCCCGCTTCGATATAACTGCGGTGTATCGCTTTTATCGCGTCGGGCGCGGTGACGTTCGCGGCCTCGGGCCAGCGGCCCGGATCGACTCCGCGCTTTATCATCTGTGTGCCCATGGCTCCGTCGAGCAGTATCGGTCCGTTCATATGCAACACCTCATATCTCCGTATATTTCCCCACGGAAAAGAAATATATCAGCCTCTGCCTTACTTTTTTCCCCGTTATCCGTTCCAGCGCCGCGGCGTAGGCCTCGAGCTGCGGGCGGTAAGCCTCCGCTCTTTCCCCGATACGGTCCGCCCCGATATGGTCGGTTTTGAAATCTATCACGCTCAGCTCTCCCGCCTCCTCTATGAAGCAGTCCACCACGCCCTGGAGCAGTATCTTTCCTTTTCCCTCCGGATAATACTCCGAGGCGGGCACGAGCAGCGAAAACTTGAATTCTCTCGTTACCCTGTCGGCTTTCATCACCCTTTTGCCGAGAGGCGACTCGAAAAAGGCGAGTATCTTTTCCGCCGGCGCCGCCTCCGCCTGCCGGGCGGTGACCGTTCTCTCCGCCAGCAGCCGCTTCTTCTCGGCCTCGATCTCCGCGGCGGAGCCGCAGCGGCCGTAGTCGATATACTGCATCACGAGGTGCAGCGCCGTGCCCTTTTCGGCGGCGGTCAGGCCCTGCCGCTCGCTTACGAACGCCGGTCTTCTCAGCGTCCCGGCCTTCCATGCGGGGGGCAGGCTCTCCGCCTCCTCGGCGGCCTCCGCCGCGGCGGCGCCGCCCTTGAGCTCCGTGGCCGTCAGCTTGGAGGGCAGACGGGTGTCCGCGATGCGGGAGTAGCTCCAGGCGAGGCTCCGCTTTATCCTTTCGGCAAGCTCTCCGTCAAAGGCGGACTTCCCTTCTTCCCTTTCTTCTCTTTCGCCCTCCCCGGCGTCCCCGGCGGCCTCCGCGCGTATGACGGGCCTGCCCAGCGCCGCCGCGGCGGTGAGCAGCCATGCCGCCGAGGATCTGGCGCTCTCCAGCTCCTGGTATTCGGCGCCGCCCTCCGCGGTCGCCGCGGCGGACTGAAGGGCGGCGTCCGCGTCGTTGGCAGAGCATATCGCCAGCAGCTTGTACTTTGCCCGCGTCATGGCGACGTAGAGTATGCGCATCTCCTCGGACAGCAGCTCGTTGTCCGTCTGCGCGGCGATGGCGAGCTTCGGCAGCGTCGGATATTCGATGCCGCGCAGCTTGTCCGTCCTTTTGCCGCCCGCTCCGAGCTCCGGGTGAATGAGCAGAGGCTTTCTGATATCGGCCTTGTTGAACTGCGAAGAGAGATCGGCCAGCACCACGACGGGGTATTCCAGGCCCTTGGAGTTGTGAACCGAGCTTATGAGCACGCCCCTGCTGCCGCCTCCGGAGCCGGGCAGCTTCACGCCGCCGTTTTCCGCCGCCTCCCTGATCTGATTTACGAAGCTGAACAGGCCTCTGTATCCCGATCTTTCATAGCTGCGGGCATAGTCGAGCAGCGCGTACAGGCCCTCCGAGGAGCCGGGCTTCTCCGCCTCCGCTATGGCGGGCAGCATGGTCTTTTCATATATATACCCCAGCAGTCTGTCCGTGGGCATATCCGAGGCGCACAGGCGAAAATCCTCCAGCTGCGAAATAAACGCCGCGCATTTTTCCCGGCACGCCGCGGTCTCCTCTCCGTCTCCGCGCGCGGCGGCGGTCAGCGCCTCGTAAAAGCAGCCTTCTTTTTTCACCGCGCGTATCTCGGCAAGCTCGTCCGCGGTAAAGCCCCACACGGGCGAGCGCAGCGCGGCTATGAGCGGGATATCCTGACGGGGATTGTCCGTGATCTGCAGTATCGAAAGCGCGCAGAGCACCTCCCGTCTTTCCCGTATGTCCTCCTCGGCTCTCTGACTGCGCGAGTCTATTCCCCGTCTCTCCAGCGCGGCGGCGTAGATCTTTTCCTTGCCCTTGGCCGCCCTGAACAGTATGGCTACGTCCTCCGGCCTCAGGGCTCTGCCCTCCGCCGTCATGCCGGAAGAAAGCAGCTTTTCGATCAGTCCGGCCGTATACTCCGCCTCGTCGGCAAGTCTGTCGCCGCCGACGTTGAGCAGATGCAGCTCGAACCGCTCTCCCGCTCCCTCCGCGTTATCGGCCGCCCGGCAGCGCAGCTCCTCGTGTCCCGCGTAGTCCAGCTCTCCCAGCCCGCGCGTCATTATGAGCCCGAAAAGGCCGTTGACCGCGTCGATGACCCCTTCGGCGGAACGGAAGTTGTCCGCGAGGACTATGCGGCGGCCCTCCGGGGAGGGCTCGTCGGAAAAGCGCCTGTATTTTTCAAGGAATATCGACGGATCGGCAAGTCTGAAACGGTAGATCGACTGCTTGACGTCGCCGACCATGGTGATATTCCCGTTTCCGCACACGGCGGAGAATATCGCGTCCTGAACGCGGTTGCAGTCCTGATATTCGTCGACCAGCACCTCGCGGTAGCGGGCGGCGATCTCCGCGGCCTGTTCGTTCGGCTTCCCGTCCTCATCGGTGAGCAGGCGCAGCGCCATGTGCTCGAGATCGTTGAAATCCAGCGCCCCGCGCTTCTTTTTTTCTTCTCCGTAAGCCGCGGAAAAATCCGTTACGAGTCTGAAAAGCTCGTCGGTGCACGGCTTGACCGCCATGAGGTCCTCCCTGTGTCCCGCGCTGTCGGTATCGAAGGTTTTTTTCAGCAGGCCCATGGCTCTTTTGCATTTTTCACGGATCAGCTTTGCCCGGTCAAGCTCGGCGCTTGTCTTCTTCAGCGGCCTGAGCCTCGGGAAAACGGGCTCTTCACAGCGGTACGCGCTGTCCCAGCCCTCCCTGACGGCGCCGAGCAGCTTTTCGATCGACTCCGCCGTTTCCCCGAAAGAGGGGCCGTAGGCGGCCGCGGCGTCGCCGTCGGCCATGACGATAGCCAGCGCCTGCTCCATGCGTCTGAGCCAGAAGGAGCAGCGGTCCTCCGCGCGGCGCAGCAGCAGCGCCCCCCAGGGCGTTTTCCCCGCGTCGCCGTCGAATACCGGCTCGGCTATGCGCTGCCCGAGCCATTTTTCCGGATAGGGGTGGCCCTGTATCGACTCGTAGCAGTCCTTGACCGTTCTGACGAGCGTCCTGTCGTCGCGCCCGGCTCCGAGGGTGTCGGCAAGGGCGCGGAAGCCGTCCGTCATTTCCCGGTATCTCTCCGCCAGCACGCCGTCGAGCACCTCGCTCCTGATCACCTCGGCCTCCGTATCGTCCAGCTGACGGAAATCCGCCCGGATGCCGCACAGCTGCGCGTTTTCCCGCAGTATCGCTCCGCAGAAGCCGTGTATCGTGCTTATCTGCGCCCTGTATACCAGAGCGGTCTGCCGTCTGAGATGCGCGCTGCCGGGCTGCAGCGCGAGCCGCTGATACAGTCTTTCGAGTATCCTGCCCCGCAGCTCCTCCGCCGCGGCGCGGGTGAAGGTTATGACAAGGAAGCGGTCTATGTCCGTTCCCTCTTTTTCCACGATGTTCAGCAGTCTTTCCACCAGCACGCGGGTCTTTCCCGAGCCGGCTCCCGCGCTTATCAGCAGCGGCCCGCCGCGGTGCTCTATCGCCGCGGCCTGCGCCGGGGTAAAATCGAACTCAGCCGTTTTCGCCGCCCCCTCCCGCGCTTATTTCCCGCCAGAATTCCGCGTCTTTCAGATTACGCTGCAGCCTCGGTCCGTCCCTGCTCTCGTCAAAGGCGCAGGCCTCCGTATAGGGGCAGTAATCGCAGGGGCTCTCCTTGCCCTTGAACAGGGGATTTGCCTCTATGCGCCCCTCGTTCATGCAGCGGCCCATCTCCGCGAGCAGCCCGTCCACGTAGCGGCTCAGCTCTGCCAGCTGCCCCTCTCCCGCTATGCTGCCCCGAAGCTCTCCCTTTTTGAATTCCACGGGCAGATATACCGTATCGCCGTCGTTCTCCATCGCGCCGACCACTCTTTCGTCGGCAAGTATCAGTCCGCTGCGCTTCAGCTTTTTTCTGCGCTCCTCGGCTATCTCCTCGTCCGTCGCGTTTCTCGGCAGGGCGACCGTGACGTCCCTCGCGGGACAGTACAGCACTCCCGCGGGGACCACCTCCCGGCCGTAACGCTTCCTCCCGTGCTCGGCAAGCACGAAAAGGTATATGAGCATCTGTATCCCGCGGCCGTAACGTACGTCCGAAAGGCTGAAGCTCTTTTTCCCCGTTTTATAGTCCGCCACGCGCAGATACAGCCTGTCGCCGTCCTGCCAGCCGTCCACTCTGTCCACCACGCCGGTTATCTTTATGTCTCCGGCCCGGGCCGCGGGCATGTCCGCCCCGTCGGCAAAGCGCAGCTCGAAATCGAGCGGCTCGAAATCCGATACGGCAAGCTCTCCCGCGACGTCCTCCGCTATTGCGTCCACAGTCTCCCGCAGCCTTGCGAACAGATACGCAAAGCGCGGATCGTTCAGCTCGCCGCCGGTGAAATACCGCTCGACGTATTTTTCCGTATACTCTCCCACCAGCGAACGCAGCTCGCCGCCGGACAGCGCGGCGAAGCCGCCCTTCTCCTTCGCCGTCCGCGCCGTGTTTTCCAGCACGAAATGCACGAAGGTGCCCAGCTCCGGCGGATCGAAGGCCGCCTTTTTCCGCTGATCGGCCTTGAGCCCGTATTTCATGAAATACATGAAGCGGCATTGGCTGAAATCATCAGCGCGCGACGCGGTGAGGCGTATGCTCCTGCCGTACAGTCTGTCCACGCTTCGCCGGCTCAGTCTGCCCCTTTCGCGGCTTACCGCCGCTCTGACCGCTCCGAGACGCTCCGCGTCCGTGCAGGCCTCCGCCTCCGCGCTGCCGGAAAGAGCGAAGCTGAAGCACGGTCCCGGCGCCGCGGCCATGTAAGCGCGGTCGGCGGCGTCCGTGGAGACTGTCTTTTTGCCGAGCAGTGCCTCGGCGCGGGTGATGAGCAGCGAGGGGCGGCTGTTTTTCCCCCCGGAATAGCTGATAATGATCCTTTCCGAGGCCGCGGCGGTCAGCTGCCACAGCTCGTACAGCCTGCGGTCGACCGCCTCGTCCCTGTCGGAAATGAGCCTTATGCCCATATCGAAAAGCGTCTTTTTTTCGTCCTCGGAAAACAGCCCGCCCGCGTCGGAGCTGCCGGGGATCGCGGTATCGTCCGCACCGAGCACGATCAGACAGCGGGTGCGGTGCATCCTCGCCCGCGACGTCCCGCCTATGCTCACGCTGTCGAGCGTCGGCGGGATAAGGCCGATATCGCATACCGAAAGCAGCAGCTCGAGAATGTTTCTGAATTCATCCGCGTTCATGGGCGTTTCGCCCAGAACGGTGTAAAGCCTGTCAAGGCAGTCTATCAGCACGTCCCAGAGCCGGGCGTACTCCGCGGCCTCCCCGCTCATGCCCGCCCGGGCCAGGCGCGCGGCCTTTTCCTCCAGCGCCCCCGCAAGTTCCGTTCTTTCAAAGAAAGCGTACAGAGCGGCGGCGGCCTTCCCCGCCGTGTCGGCTTTTTCCATATCCTCCGCCAGACTCTCCAGGGGGCCGGCGACGCGGCGGCGGTATCCGTCTATGCGTTCAAGCAGCCGCTCGTCCTCCTCGGTCTTTTCCTTCGCGAAGCCCCTCGGGTTCATGTCCCAGCTCTCCGGACGGGTCCACATGCTCCCGCGCACGCCCCACATAAGGCAGTAGTTTTCCAGCAGGTCGCATTCGTCCGGACTCAGCCCGGCAAGGCCAGTCTTCAGATACCGGAACACGCTCCCGTAGCTCCATCCGCCCCGCACCGTGTCGAGCGCCTCAAGGGCGAAGGCTATGATGCTTTTTTCCCGCAGCTCGCTCTTTTCCCCGGAGTAAAAGGGTATGCCGTAATCCGAAAAAACGCTTTGGATATAGCTGCTCAGCTTTTCGCTGTCCGCGGCGGCCACGGAGAAATCCGAAAAGCTCAGCGTTTCGTCGAGGTGCATGAGCTCGAGTATCCTCCCCGCGGCAAGGCGGCATTCGTCCAAGGGCGACTCCGCCCTGTAAAGCTCCACCGCGCCGCAGTCTCCCTCATACGTCCCCGCGCCGTGATCGTAAATTCCGTCGCGCAGGCGGGAAAGCGCGCTTTCCTCCGCCTTCGGCAGCGCCGTCGTCTCCACCTGCACGAAACGCTTTTCCGCCGCTTCCTTCAGCGCGAAATACGTGCGCTCGGTCAGTCTGAAATGCTCTCCCCCGCCGGGGCGGAAGGCCAGCGCCACGGTCACGTCCGTGCCCCTGCGCAGCACCGCGTCCAGAACGGAGAGCTCCGCCGACGTGAAATCGCTGAACCCGCTTATGTAAAAGCCCCCGCTGCCGACGCTGCTGTCGTATATCGAGTCGGCCAGCCGGCGTATCCTGTCGCGGCTGTCTCCGAGACTGCGCTCGAGCACGGCGCCGTAAGCCTCGGCCGTCACGGCCAGATCGTGCAGCTTGTCCGCGACGGTGCCGGAGGCCTCCCCGCTCGCCTTCATCAGCGCCTCGGCGTCTACAGACGAGCCGTTCAGCTCCTCCAGCGCGTCCAGCAGCATCATAAGGAATTCCGCGCGGCGTCCGCGGTCTCCGTAATGGCGCAGCCGCGGCGACGCCGCCTCCATGGCAAGGCTGAGCAGCAGCAGCTTTCCGCCCTTGTCCGGCACGGGGTCGGCAAGCCCGCCCGTCTGCGCGGCCACGCGGGTATACAGACGGGTGAAGCTCAGCACCTCGGCGTACATGCACGCCCTGCCGCCGCATTCTCCCGCCAGCTCTCTTTCCGCCCCGTGGGACAGCTGCTCCGGCACGAGCAGCACCATGTCGCCCGAGCCGGCGTCCATACGGCGCCGCATCAGCTCCGCGATCTTCTTAAAGCCCGCGCCGTCCGTGTCCGCAAGTATGAATTTAAGCATTTCCCGTCCTTTCGCGCCGCCGATCGTCCGACCTATAATATATAATGATACATTATAGCACAGCGGCGCGGAAAAATCATTGCTTTTGCTTTCAAAAAGAGGCGTATCTTTCTCGAAAAAAACGCAAAAAAGGGATTGACAAGGCAGGTAGGGCGTGATATATTAAGCGAGCTGTCGCCGATGGAGACGGCGGGTGTACCTTGTAAATTAAACAATGCGAAACAGAAGCGAACGCACCAAAAAGGGCGCAGCATCATAAGGTGCTGCAGTCTGT
>JAEEGG010002369.1_pt1 | contig 48695 bp, 35 predicted proteins | sample 9134161 | NCBI WGS metagenome assembly JAEEGG01 (sample SAMN16246543, study PRJNA631951) | gut metagenome | biome: gut microbiome; feature: rumen; material: CR-attached | host: Bos | place: Iran: Karaj | collected 2018-10
TATTGAGTCTGTTTTTTCTGTAGGTTATGAAAATGCCGTAGGTATTCTGATAGACTCATATACATTCCAGGGGCCGATGTTCCCGTATCTGCCCGACCGTAGCCAGATGCTGTTCTATGCCTGCTACACTTATATGTTCAAGAGCATGCTTCTGGCTGATTTCATGCTCTTCTCAGTAAGTCTCATGAAATGTGCGGTAAGCGGTGTCTGCAATTTCAAGCAGGTTACCGGCTTTCTGTTCAGAAAGAAAAAGGCGCCCATCAGACCGGTCCAGTATTTCCTGGCCCTTTTGATGTTCCTTATAGTGGTACCGGCACTGATACTTGGCAGAGACAATACATTGGATACGGTTGCTCTTACAGCTCTGGGATCATTCCTGGTGGCATTCTTTATCTCGATGATTGCTTTTGTGGGTACTGCCGGAACCTCTGAGTATCAGTCTATTCCGGGTATCTTGAAGATGGTTCGCTTTGGCGCTGCCGATGATTATGAAGATGATGCCGAAGAGGATGCCGCAGAGCAGGAGATCCGGAATGAAGCTGAGGCGGAACGCATAGCCGACGAGCCGGTTTTCCGTATTACCGATTCTGAGAAAGAGGAGGCTCTGGATAAACTTCGCGAGGCAATAAGTGTAAAACTTGAGAAGTATCTCATTGAAGATCAGTTATATCTGAAGCATGATCTTACTCTGAACTATGTCGCAGACAAATTGGGCGTGTTCAAGGATGAACTCTCAGACTATATTAATTATAGGTATGGAATGTCATTCCAGAACTATATCAACAATCTGCGCATCTCATATGCCGAAAAGTATCTGATGGCTCATGACCGTGTAACCCAGAATGAGATAGCTGTGGAGTGCGGTTTCTCAGGTGCTTCATCATTCAACTCGGCGTTCAGCAAGAAAAACGGTGTCACTCCCAAGATCTGGAAGGACAGGCAGCTGGAGTTGCTCAAGAATCAGGAGGCTTAAATCACATTACGGACCGAATAAAAAAAACAAGAGACTCGCTGCACAGCGGGTCTCTCGTTCTCAATAGTCCTTTTCCAATAATTGAAATTTAGATGAACCGGTTTCACAACCAATCTTCTCTCTCCTTGTTTGCACTACAAATATAAGCGTTATTTTTTACGTGCGCACTACATTATTAAAAAAAATGAAGCAATTCTTGACATTTTTACGTTTTGAGAACAACTTTTGTGAATTTGATAAGGAAAACGGATTTACCCGAGGCTCAAGAGGCGCGTAAACGACTATAAAAAAGCAGGGAAGCGGGACTTCACAGTTCCGCTTCCCTTAAAATAAAATCTAATACCATGAAAAACACGTTGCAAATATATATTCCGGTTTTCTTATTTCCAAGAGATATGGAGTTTTTTTGTTAATTTTGTGCTGCAATAGGTAATATACAATATAATGGGTACCAGAAGGCTATACACGGCAGATAATATTAAATCATATAAGGTGGCAGAGGAGACTACTCTGCTTCCTTTCCTTATACAGACATTGTCAAATCTGAGCCGTACTGAGGTCAAGTCCATGCTTAAGTACAAGCATGTGGCAATCAAGGGATCGGCCGTGACTCAGTTTGATACTCCGCTTATGCCCGGTGATGTGGTTGAGGTCAATTTCGGCCGTTCATTCTATCAGTTCAACAATCCCCAGGTGAAGGTCCTTTATGAGGACAAGTACATGCTGGTAATTGAGAAGGCATCGGGCCTGCTCTCAGTAGCCAATGACAACGCCCGTGAAAAGAACGCCTTCCATATAATGCGTGATTACGTGCGCCATACCAATCCTGAGGCCGAACTCTATGTCTGCCACCGTCTGGACCAGTATACATCAGGCATCCTGCTCTTCTCGAAGGATCAGGATATGATGCTTGAGATGCGTTCAAACTGGGATTTCTATGTAAAGGAGCGCAAGTATGTATGCGTGACTGAGAATATCCCGCCCAAGCAGGAGGATACAATTGAGAGTCTGCTTACCCAGAATGACCGTATGCAGGTGTTCTCAACCAATGATGAGGAGAACGGCCGTCTGGCAATCACGCATTACCGTGTGCTGCAGACCCGCGGACGTTACGCTCTTGTGGATGTCGAGATCTTTACCGGAAAGAAGAACCAGATCAGGGTTCATATGTCAGAGATGGGATGTCCCATTGCAGGTGATATGAAATACGGTGCCGAGACCAATCCGGCTCGCCGTCTCATGCTGCACAACTACCGTCTTGCATTCATCCATCCGGTTACAGGCGAGCTGATGCGTTTCTCACTTCCAACTCCCACAGTATTCAGAAAACTGACTTCTCCAGATAAATGAAAAAGAGTTACAAGCCGGGTACTATGATCTACCCGCTGCCGGCAGTTCTGGTGAGCTGCGGCGCAACCCCCGAAGAGTACAATGTCATGACAGCCTCATGGACAGGAACTGTTTGCAGCAATCCTCCCATGTGTTACGTTTCAATCCGTCCGGAGCGTTATTCATACGATATAATCAAACGTAACGGCTGCTTTGTCATCAATTTGACTAATAAGGAGTTGGCTCGTGCAACTGATTTCTGCGGAGTCCGTTCCGGCCGTGACATGGATAAGTTCAAGGAGGCCGGCCTTACTCCAGGAAAGGCTGAGATTGTTGCTGCTCCCATTGTTGAGGAGGCTCCGGTTTCAATTGAATGCAAGGTGGTTGACATCAAACCTCTGGGATCTCACGATATGTTCCTGGCTGAAGTCGTGAATGTTATTGTAGATGCGAAATATATTGACAAGGATGATAAGCTCGACATGGCTGCGATGAATCTGATCGCATATACCCACGGCGAGTATTTCGATGTCTCCAATCCGACCGGTTTCTTTGGCTGGTCAGTCAGGAAAAAGAAGGTAATCAAAAGGGAGAAGAAATAAACTTGAGGAAGTGCTCCACGTCCGGATCAAAGGTGTAGGGGCCTCTTAAGAGTTCTCCTTTTGCGTTGATGATTACGTAGAAGGGCTGTGCGTTTGCGCCAAACTTGTGACGCTGCAGCAGGCTCCATTTATCACCGACTGTACGTATCTTGACCTTTGTTCCGTTCTCCGTTACCTTCCAGCTTTTGGGGAGCGGAGTCTTGTCATCCACGAACAGGGATACCAGGATGTATTTTTTCTTTATCACTTCCGATACACGCGGATCAGTCCAGACTGCTGCCTCCATCTTGCGGCAGTTCACGCAGCCGTAACCTGTAAAGTCTACCAGTATAGGCTTGCCGCTTATCTCAGCGGCTATTATGGCCTCGCTGTAATCAGTGAACTGCGGTTCTACTGTCTGGTCGTTATGGCCGAATTTCTGGGTGCTCATGGGTGGTGTGAATGCGCTGATAGCCTTGAGCGGCGCTCCCCACAGACCGGGTACCAGCCAGGCTGCGAATGCCAGTGAAGCCAGACCTGCTGCAAGTCCTGCCTTGCCTGAACGGTGACGTATCAGATATATGCCCAGGAACAGGGCCATGAGTATCCACAGGAGTATAAAGAGGTCACGGGGCAGGAGTCCCTTGCCGTAAGCCATGTCGGCTACAGAGAGGAACTTGAGCGAAAATGCCAGTTCTATCACTCCCAGAGTAACCTTTACGCGGTCCATCCAGCCTCCGGATTTGGGCATTGATTTGAGCCATCCCGGGAACATTGCGAACAGTGTGAAGGGTATGGCCATTGCCACTGAGAATCCCAGCATTCCCACCGTGGGGGCCAGGATGCTGCCAGTGGATGCTGCGTCAACAAGCAGGAAACCTATTATGGGGCCGGTGCATGAGAATGATACGATTGTCAGGGTGAGCGCCATGAAGAATATGCCTCCCAGACCTGCGGCCGATGAAGACTTGCGGTCAGTTCCGGTGCTCCAGCGTGAGGGCAGGGATATCTCAAAGACTCCGAAGAAGGAGAGGGCGAATGCTACCAGTATCAGGAAGAAGAGTATGTTCACAAAGGCGTTCGTGGCCAGAGCATTGAGCGCGTTGGCGCCGAATATGAGCGTTATGACAAGTGCCAGCGCTACATAGACCGCAATGATGGAGAGTCCGTAGATTATGGCGTCCCGTATGGCCTTGCGGCGCTCCTGTGAGCGTTTCAGGAAGAAACTTACCGTCATGGGTATGATGGGCCAGACGCAAGGGGTGAGCAGCGCAATCAGGCCGCCTATGAAGCTGGTAAGGAAGAGTCCCCAGAGGCTGCCGCCGCCGGTTACTGCATTGGCATCGGTGTAGGTTACGGGTGCCCAGAGCAGGTTGTCAAAACCTTCTATTTCATCAATGCCGTCTTCATTCTCATAGGCGGCAGGTGCTGCAGCGGGAGTATTTGCATGGCTGAATTCTATCCTCTGCGGAGGCAGGCATGTCAGGTCATCGCAGGCTCCGTAGGTTAAGGAACCCTCCATTGACCAACCCGGTGAGGTTGCAAAATCCTGAAAGAAAGTGACTTCTTTCTCGAAATATCGCACGCTCATGTTGAACATCGGATCAAAGAGTTCTTTCTCTGTGCCGTTGAACTTGAGCTCTGATACAGGCGTTACGCCCTGTGATTCATCGAATGTGAGTTCGGCACTGATGGGGCCTCCTTCTGGGAGTGCGGTTGAATAGACGTGCCATCGGTCTGATATCCTGAGTTCGAAAGAGAGTCGTATGGTATCGGCGGCAACCTGTTCCAGACGGTGCGATGAGACAACGGGTTTGGTGTTTGAACCGAAAGGCAAAGCCTGGAGAAAGGCCAGTATGATTGAAAGTATCAGGGTCATTTTTTTCAATGTTTGCGCGAAGATAATCAAAAATCACTTATCGGTTTATCAAGAATAAATGATATATTCGCATTATAATTAACCATAAACAGATGAGTGAAAGACGTATTGCCTTGATAGGCATTGTGCTTGCGGCAGCCGTCATAGCTGCCATTTTCAGTATGACAAACAAGAACCAGGAAAGTAAGGTAAACATCGGAAAGAGCAATATCCGGATTGAAGACGGACGTTTGACCCCTGAGGTTTTGTGGGCTATGGGACGCATAGGCGGAGTGGCCGTTTCACCCGATGGTACCAAGATAGCGTATCAGGTTTCATATTACAGTGTTGAGGAGAATGCAAGTCACACGGTCATCTGCGTAATGGATGATAACGGTGAGAATGGCAGACTTCTGACCAGGACCGCAAAGTCAGAGCACAGTCCCGCATGGATTGACAACGATCATATAGCATTCCTTTCATCCAGCAAGGGTGTGCAGCAGATTTTCAGCATGGATGCCAACGGTAAGCACCGCAAGCAGCTCTCTTTCATGGACAAGGATGTAGAGGGTTTCCTCTTCTCACCGGACATGAAGAACGTGCTTATGATAATGAGCGTACCTAATCCGCTGGTAAAGGAGAGACAGTATGATGACCTGCCCAAGGCCAGCGGTATGATTGCCGATGACCTGATGTTCCGTCACTGGGACACATGGGTTACAACACTTCCGCATCCCTACGTAGCTGCGTTTGACGGTAAGAAGGTGGCCGATAAGAGTGTCGATATCCTGGAGGGCGAGCCTTATGAGAGCCCCATGCTGCCGTTCGGCGGTATCGAGCAGTTCGCGTGGAGTCCTGACGGCCAGAGCGTTGCATATACCTGCCGCAAGAAAGCCGGTTCAGAGTATACCAAGAGCACTGATTCGGACATTTACCTCTACGACATAAAGACCGCTGAGACCAAGAACCTGTGCAAACTGCCGGGAACCAATGATCTCAACATGGGTTACGACACTAACCCCAAGTTCAGCGCCGACGGCCGTTACATAGCATGGCAGAGCATGGAGCGTGACGGTTATGAGAGTGATATCAACCGTCTTTATGTGATGGATCTCAAGGACGGCAGCAAGAAGTTCGTTACCGAGAGCTTTGAGAGCAACGTAGATGATTATATCTGGGCGGGTGACAGGAACTACTTCTATTTCATCGGCTCATGGCAGGGTTGTATGTCACTGTTCTCGGCTGATATGCAGGGAAACGTAATTCCGGTCAATACCGATGCATGTGACTACAATTCACTGGCATTGGGTAACAATAACCGCCTGATAGTAACCCGTCAGTCAATGAGAACGGCTACTGAGATCTACGGTGTAGATATCAAGCGCGGTCTTGCAGCAAAACTGACCAATGAGAACGGTCATATATTCTCACAGTTGGACAATATCAAGGTCGAGGCCCGTGCGGTCAAGACTACCGACGGTAAGGATATGCTGACATGGGTGGTATTCCCGCCAAACTTTGACGAGACAAAGAAATATCCTACGATACTGTTCTGTGAGGGTGGTCCACAGAGCATGGTTTCACAGTTCTGGAGTTATCGCTGGAATTTCCGTATCATGGCAGCCCAGGGATATATCGTGGTTGCCCCGAACCGCCGCGGTCTGCCGGGATTCGGCAAGAAATGGCTTGAGGATATAAGCGGTGATTACGGCGGCCAGTGCATGAAGGACCTGCTGTCAGCCATCGATGACATCAGCAAGGAGTCTTATGTGGACAAGGACCGTCTGGGTTGCGTAGGTGCAAGTTTCGGCGGTTATTCGGTATACTGGCTGGCAGGACATCATGAGGGACGTTTCAAGTGCTTCATTGCACATGACGGTATATTCAACCTGGAGCAGCAGTATCTGGAGACAGAGGAGATGTGGTTCCCCCAGTGGGATCTGGGCGGCCCGTTCTGGGATAAGAACAAGGTGACCGAGAGCACATACGCCACATCACCGCATCTGTTTGCCGATAAGTGGGATACTCCTATTCTCTGCATTCACGGAGAGAAGGATTACCGTATCCTATACTCGCAGGCTGTATCTGCCTTCCAGGCAGCCCGTCTGAGAGGCGTGCCTGCAGAACTTCTGCTGTTCCCGGATGAGAACCACTGGGTCCTGAAACCTCAGAACGGAGTGCTGTGGCAGAGAACTTATTTTGCTTGGCTTGACAAATGGCTCAAACAATAATATACATACTGTTTTCACTTCCTTCGGTGGCGATGCTGATTGCCGTCGGAGTCCTTAATATAAAAGGTAAGTGTTCTTTAAGGACAAGGAGGTCCATGTCCGTGATGCTGGTTGTGGTGGCTGTCAGCATGTTGTCATATGCGCAGTTCTACAATCTCGATCTCGCAGCGAGATATTCATGGGGATTTGATTTCCTGTATTGTCTGATCACTCCGTTCTGTGCACCTCTTTATTATGTATTCGTGAACTGCCTGACCGATATCAGACGCCGTCCGGCGTTGAATGTCGCCGTGTTCATGCCGTCCATCATATACGCAGCTCTGCTTGTATCGGCCCAGATCCTTTTGAACAGCGATGAGCGTCATGCCTATATCTGCAATGAGATTCTTGGAGAGAACATTCAGATGGAGGCATCGGTGGCATATACATGGATGGTGCTGGTGGCTAAGGAGATATTTGCCGTGTTTATGCCGGCACAGGGTGTCCTTGTCATGATATACGGTGAGTTCCGTCTGAATACATACACCAGAATGCTGGACAAATACAGTACCTCATATACGCCGGGTAACTCAATCAAGATGCGCGGAATACACGTAATGACGATTCTGGTTGTGGTTACCGGTATGATTATGTCTGCGATACCAATCCCTGAGAGTACGGATCATATCCTGCTGGTGGTGATTGCCGTTACAGGTCAGGTTATCATGGTGGCGCTGATAGTATCATATGTGATGAAGCTGGAGATCTCTGCAGAGGAGATACATGAGCAGATAGAGGAGCCTGTCATTCCGGTCAGACCTGTAGTGAGAGTCAGCCCGGGTATTACCGGTCAGTCCAGAGTACCTGTAACCATGGCCAAGAAGGAGGAGTCGGTTCCCTCTACGCTTATGGAGAAGATTGACCACGCCATGCTTAATGACAATCTGTTCCTGCAGCCTGACCTGTCACTTATTTCCCTTTGTGAGAAGGTGGGTACCAACCGTACTTACGCCTCAAAGGCAATCAAGGATGCCAAGGGATGTAATTTCTCTGATTACGTAAACCGTTTCAGACTTGATTATGCGGTTGAGATGATGAAGAATATGCCTAAGGACGATATCGTCATCCAGAATATCGCAATGCAGTGCGGATGCGGTTCTATCCAGACGTTCTACAGATATTTCAAGCTGTTCTACAACGAGACGCCAACCCAATGGCTGGAAAGGAATAAATAAAAAAAGGCTTCGCAATTGCGGAGCCTTTTCTGTTTATCTCTTCTGTTGCTGCTGTTTCTGCAGTCTTTCCTGTTCTTTCTGTAAGGCTTCCAGGCGGGCCATCATGTTGTTGCCGCCGGTCTTGCGCTTGCTGGGATCATTGCGGCTGGCTTCATAATCGGCCTCCAACTTGGCCAGAATGGCTTTGTCATCAGTTGAGCGGCGCAGCCAGATCATGGTGATGATACCTACAAGACCTGATATGAAGTAGTAGTAGCACAGACCTGATGAGTAGTTGTTGAATGAGAAGAAGAATACTACCGGCATGAGATACATCATCCAGCGCATCATCTTCATGGTGTCTTCCTGTCCGGGAGCTGTGGGCTGCTGTTGCTGCATATAGATAGTGTTGATGACATTGGTTACGCAGAACAGGATGCAGAATATACTAAGGTGATTACCTATAAGAGGTATATTGGCGCCCCAGCTGATCAGGTCATCAAAACCGGTAAGGTCAGTTGCCCAGAGGAAACTCTGCTGACGCAGCTCGATGGCATTGGGAACAAAGAAGAAGAACGCCATCCAGACAGGCATCTGTACCAGTGAAGGCAGACATCCTCCCATGGGGCTTACACCGTATTTGCTGTAGACAGCCATGGTCTCCTGCTGTTTCTTCATTGCATCCTCAGGTTTGGGATACTTGGCGTTAACCTCATCGATATAGGGCTTGAGAGCACGCATCTTGGCCGATGACATGTAACTCTTGACTTGTGCGGGGAATACCAGCGCCTTGACGATAAGAGTCATGAGCAGGATAACGATACCCATGTTCAGGTTCCACTTTGAAAGGAGGTTGAACAAAGGTATGATGAGGAAACGGTTAACCTCGCGAACTACAGGCCAACCCAGGTCGATAACACGGTTCAGACGGATCTTCTTGTCACCATGGGCCAGTTTGCTGTTCTGCTTGAGTATCTTGTAGTCATTGGGTCCGAAGTAGAACTGGAACTGTGTGGGCTCTGCACCGTTGGGGTCAAATGAGGTGTTGGTTTTGGCCATGAGTTTCTTCATGTAGCCCTTTCCCTTGATGTATGAAACGCCTGACAGTTCAGCGTTCTCAGCGTATGTATCGGACGCAATCATTATGCATGAGAAGAACTGGTTCTTGTAGGCAACCCAGTCAAGACGATCCTCGACGGTCTTGTTGGTGGCCTTGCCGGTGCTCTTGCTTGACTTGGTTGAGGCGGGTGCAACATTCATCACCTTGGCCTTCTTCTTGTCGGCACGCTTGTAGGTGAGGGTGGTGTAACGCTGCTCGAACTCAAATCCCTTCTCCTGCTGGCGCAGGTTCTGTATCCAGTCAACTGCAAGTGTCTTGAGGTTGGATGAGAAGAAGTTCTCCATGCCGTCAGCCTTGATGTCAAGGTTGAGCATGTAGCTCTCAGGAATCAGTGTGTAGATGAAATCCAGGTGACCGTAACCGTTGGTGTTCAGACGCATGATAACGGAATTCTCTCCGTTGTAAACGGTCTGGAAATAGAGGTTGCGGCTCTGTATGTTCTGGTTCTTTCCGTCTATCTTGAAGTTGAGGCTTATCTCGTTCTCTCCAAAGAGTGTGACAGGCTGACCTATCTGGTCATTGTAGTTGCTCAACGATGCAAAGCAGGGAGCGGCACCCTTTGATGAAATGCCTACCTTGAGGAGTCCGTTGTCAAGAACTACAAGATCCTCCTTGCCGTTCATGGCGGGGAAAAGGGGTGAGAGAGAATCCTGCTGAGCGGTTATCACGATGGTTGTCTCTTCGGCGGCGGCAATATCCTGAGCGGCGTTTCTGGCGGAGTCAATCTTCTGCTCGTACTGTGCACGGGCAGATGCGTTTTTCTTCTGGCTGTTTCCTGACCAAAGCAACACTACTACTGCGAGGATGCTTATCAATATAAGGCCGATATAAGTTCTTCTATCCACTTTGAAATTGTTATTATTTGTTCACGGGGTGCGAAATTAATCAAAAAAGAGACACCATATTATACGTGTGCGCAGATATGATATGATTTTATTGTATTTTTGCACTTAGTATGACACGAAAACTTACGATAATCTGTATTGCGGTAGCCGCTCTACTGACATTGCCTATTGCCGTTGCCGCTCAGCAGAACCGTGACTCTGTCCGCAGGATTCTGCCCGATACACTTGTCGTAAACAGACTGAGAGCCCGTCTGGATACAATGTCAATCCAGTATGAGAGTAACGGGATGGACGTCACTTTTGAGGATATCTCAGACAATCCGCTCTATTTCAGACTTTTCATGCCGCTGGTCCTTTACCGGTCAGCAGTATCTGAGGCCATCTCACCCGACGGTATGGACAGGGCCGATGAGGACAGCCTGCTTCCCGTAAAACCGTTGGATCTGGGATATGACAACACCCTTGCCAAAATGATTGACGAGGCTCTTGTCAGGATATATCTTGAACATCCGGAACTAGTCAGGATGACCGAGGCGGAACTCATGGATGTTCCTACCGTTATTCCTATTTCTGAGGAGATGGTAAGCGGAATTCAGTTGAGGGATAACAGGACCGGATATGAACCGGCAGATGTCAGCCCCGAGCGTGTACGCTCAAGACTGCGCTATTGGAAGACGTTCGGCAATTTCCAGGGCAAGTATACACAGAGTTACTACTCTGACAACTGGTACAAGGGTGGTGAGAGCAACCACTCAATCCTGGGTCAGATAAATCTGGAGGCCGATTATGCCAAGAATCATACAACCTTTGACAACAAGCTGGAACTCAAACTGGGTTACTATAATACTTCTCAGATAAACGGCAGGAACTCTTTCCGTACCAATGAGGACCTTATCCGTTTTACCTCAAAGTATGGTTTGAAGGCATTTGAGAACTGGTACTATTCGGCCCAGTTCCAGGGGTATACGCAGTTCGCTCCGGTTTGGGATACTAAGGATCCCACCAAACTGAAATCCAGGTTCATGGCTCCGGCGTACGGTAACCTTTCTATCGGTATGGATTACAAGCCCAAATTCAAGAAGAAGGGTATTACGCTTTCCGTGATGGTTTCGCCGCTGTCATATAACTGCAAGTACTCGGCAGTGGACAGCATTGCCACCAGTTTCGGTATCGAGGCCGGAAAGCAGATCAAGCACAGTTTCGGTTCGCGCTTTGACGGTAACCTTAAATGGACCTTCCTTGAGGACTTTACATGGACCAACAAGACTCAGTTCTATACTACATATGAGAGCACTGAAATCAACTTTGAGAATACCATTGATTACAGACTCTCCAAGTATCTGTCACTGCAGTTCTTCTGCCACTGGCGTTTTGACGACAGTGTAAAGCGCAAAAAGGATAAGGACGGTAACCTGATGGGGTACAGTCAGTTTAAGGAATTCCTTACCCTCAACTTCAATTACGCCTGGTGATTGCGGCGCTCCTTCATTATTTCTGAGCGGCGTTTGAAAGGTGAGTCCGGTTCGCGGGCCATGTACCAGTACTCCATATGGTCTGTGGTGATGGGGAACAGACGCGTGAGTACCAGCAGAAGCTTGCTGGTGAATGTGAGTGTGGCACGGCGTGAACGCCTGCGGATATGATTGAGCATGATCTCGGCAACACGCTCTGATGTCATCATTTTTCCCTCCTCACGCGGGGTCTCACCCTGCTGGCTTCCATCGGCCATAAGGGCGGTCTTGCGTATGTTCGAGGCGGTGAATCCGGGTGCGTAGATCATTACGTGGAGTCCGTCATAGAGGTGCTCGGAGCGAAGGGTGTCCAGGAATCCGTTGATGGCGAACTTGGATGCCGAATAGCCTGTTCGGCCGGGCAGACCCTTGTAACCGGCGGTGGAGATTACTCCTACAACTGATCCCTTTGATTCAAGCAGATAGGGGAGTGCGAACTTGGTGCAGTATACCGTTCCCCAGAAATTGACATCCATCAGGCGGCGTATCACGCTCAGGTCCAGATCCTTGAACATGGCGCGCATGGATATGCCGGCATTGTTTATGAGAATGTCAATGCGTCCGAATCTTTCAACAGTCTTATCGATAAGATTGCGGCAATCGGCCTCGATGGAGACATCGGTCCTTATGCTTATTACTTCGGTGTATTGGGAGAGTTCTTTCTGGAGTTCTTCCAGTTTGTCCACTGAACGGGCGGCAAGTACTACTTTGGCTTGATATTTTGCAAGCAAGGTGGCAGTGGCAAGACCTATACCGGAACTTGCGCCTGTGACAATGGCTACTTTGTCTTTGAAATAGCGTTGATTGTTCATCAGGTTCATCTAAAATTTCAGTAAAGATAAATCGTTTTTTATGATTTGGTGCTGCGGATTATGTTTTCGTAGCCATAATGCGCATAAATTGCGCCATTTTGTGTATTTTCGCGCCTTGAAAAACAAAATACAATGACCGTAACACTTCTTTTGCACTGCCCCGACAGACCGGGAATCATTGCAGACATAACTAATTTCATCACTGAGAACCGCGGAAACGTGGTTTATCTGGCGCAGTTCGTAGACCACGTGGAGAACGTGTTCAACATGCGTATTGAATGGAATATTGACGAGTTCCTGATACCTAAGGATAAGATTGCGGATTATTTCGGTACTCTCTATGCCAAGAAGTATGACATGAATTTCCGTCTCTACTTCAGTGACAAGCAGCCGCGCATGGCAATCTTTGTATCAAAAATGTCACACTGTCTGTTTGACCTGCTGGCACGTTACAGCGCAGGAGAGTGGAACGTGGAGATTCCGCTTATTATCAGCAACCATCCCGATATGAAACATGTGGCCGATATGTTCGGCATCCCATATTATGTGTTCCCCATCACTAAGGAGAACAAGCTGGAGCAGGAGACTGCAATGCTTGACCTGCTTAAGGAGAATAACGTGGATTTCATTGTTCTGGCACGTTACATGCAGATAATCGGTGACCGTATGATTGCCGCTTATCCCAACAAGATAATCAACATCCATCACTCGTTCCTGCCCGCATTCGTGGGCGCCAAGCCTTATCAGGCTGCGTTTGACCGCGGTGTCAAGATTATCGGCGCAACCAGTCACTATGTAACCGCTGAGCTTGATGCCGGTCCTATCATCTGTCAGGATGTGGTCCGCATATCACACAAGGATATGCCCAAGGATCTGGTAAACAAGGGCAAGGACCTGGAGAAGATAGTGCTTTCGCACGCAGTGCAAAAGCATATAGAACACAAGATTTTGGTTTACAAAAACAAAACGGTGGTCTTTAGTTGACCTTCTTAAGCGCTTCAAGCTTAAACATTTCATCCCTATATTGAGCTGCCTCCATGAAGTCCATTCTGGAGGCTGCTTCATTCATGAGGCGGCGGGTGCGGGCTATGGCCTTTTCAAGCTGCTGCGGAGTCATGCTGGCTATTACGGGATCGGCCACAGACCTTGTGCGGTCCTTTATCTCGTACGGCTTTGGCTCGGTTTCCTGGCTTGCAGGAACAAGCAGTGAGGTGTTGAGCGCCTTCTCGATCTGCTTGGGCGTTATTCCGTGCTCCTTATTGTAATTCATCTGTTTCTCGCGTCGGCGTGCGGTCTCGGCTATGGTCAGACGCATGCTCTCCGTAATCTTATCGGCGTAGAGAATAACCTTGCCGTTTACGTTACGGGCGGCACGTCCGGCTGTCTGGGTGAGTGAGCGGTGGTCACGCAGGAATCCCTCCTTGTCGGCATCAATGATGGCTACCAGTGATACCTCGGGCAGGTCAAGTCCCTCACGCAGCAGGTTTACACCTACCAGCACGTCGTACAGGCCTTTGCGCAGGTCTGTCATGATCTGGATACGCTCCAGCGTGTCAACGTCACTGTGTATGTAGTTGCATCGCACACCGTTCTTGAGCAGGTAGTCGTTGAGCTCCTCGGCCATGCGTTTGGTCAGGGTGGTTACCAGAACACGTTCGTCACGCTCTGAGCGTACGGCAATCTCTTCCAGAAGGTCATCAATCTGGTTCTTGCTTGGGCGGACCTCAATCTCGGGATCGAGCAGGCCGGTGGGACGGATAACCTGATCCACTACGACGCCTTCACTCTCGGCGAGTTCGTAATCGGCTGGTGTGGCGCTTACGTATATGGTCTGTCCGGTTAGTTCCTTGAACTCCTCAAACTTGAGCGGACGGTTATCGAATGCTGCGGGGAGACGGAATCCGTATTCTACAAGTGATTTCTTGCGGGCGCGGTCACCGCCGATCATGGCGTGAAGCTGCGGTACACTCACATGGCTCTCATCAATGACTGTCAGGAAATCCTTGGGGAAGAAATCCAGCAGGCAGTAGGGGCGGGTGCCCGGAGCGCGGCCGTCAAAGTAACGGGAGTAGTTCTCAATGCCGCTGCAGTGTCCCAGCTCGCGTATCATCTCTATATCGTACTCCACACGCTCCTTGAGGCGTTTTGCCTCGAGCGGCTTGCCGATCTCCTGGAAGTAGTCCACACGCTCCACAAGATCATCCTGGATGGCGCGGATGGCGCGCTCCTGACTCTCCTTGGTGGTCATGAAGAGGTTGGCGGGGTAGATACGGTAGAAGTCATATGTGTCAATGCGCTCGCCCGTAAGTACGTCGAATTCCTCGATGGAATCGATCTCATCATCCCAGAACTGGATGCGTACGGCGGTGTCATTGTAAGCCAGGTTGATGTCCACATTCTCACCCTTTACACGGAAACATCCGCGTCCCAGCTCAATGTCATTGCGGGTGTAAAGTGAGTCTACCAGCTTGCGCAGCAATACGTTGCGGTCTATGTGGTCACCCTTGCGCAGTTCAATCACGTTGTTGTAGAAATCGGCCGGGTTACCCATGCCGTAGATGCATGAGACCGATGATACCACAATCACGTCATTGCGGCCTGAAAGGAGGGCCGATGTGGCCGACAGACGCAGCTTGTCAATCTCATCATTGATGGCCAGATCCTTCTCTATATAGGTATCTGTGGCGGGCAGGTATGCCTCGGGCTGGTAATAATCGTAGTAGGATACGTAGTACTCTACGGCGTTATGGGGGAAGAATGCCTTGAACTCGCTGTAGAGCTGGGCTGCCAGTGTCTTGTTGTGGCTGAGCACCAGAGTGGGGCGGCCTATGTTCTTTATGACATTGGCTATGGTGAATGTCTTTCCCGAGCCGGTCACGCCCAGAAGCGTCTGTGCATGCGCTCCGTTAAGCAACCCTTCGGTGAGCTGCTGAATGGCCTGCGGCTGGTCGCCGGTGGGCTCGAATGGTGATACCAGTTTGAAATCCATGTTTTGCGGAAATGCGGAATTGCAAAGATAGTGCAAGCCGAGAGGAGAAAAAAGAAACTAGTTTATTTTTTATCCCGAGGCGAAGCCTATCTAAAAGCGAAGCTTAAAGATACTGTTTTTTTTGTATTTTTGGACCTCCAAAAAGTTTTTGAGATGACAGTTGAAGAGAGAGAACAGAAGGCCGGTGAACTGTTCAAGGCCGGATATAACTGCTGCCAGTCAGTAGCTATGACATTTGCTGATGTCCTGGGTATGCCTGAGGACGAGGTTGCACGTCTTACCAGCGGATTCGGCGGTGGAATGGGCAGAATGCGTGAGGTTTGCGGAACCGTATCGGCCATGACAATGATTGCCGGTGCCATGATTCCGGCTGATGATGTGAACAACAAGGAGGCCAAGACTGCCAATTACGCACTGGTGCAGGAGATGGCCGGTGAATTCAAACAAAATTGCGGCAGCATCTTATGTCGCGAACTGCTGGGTCTGAGCAAGCCTGAAGGTACTCCTGTTCCTTCGGATCGCACCGCTGAATACTACAAGAAGCGGCCTTGTGGTGAGCTGTGCTCAATAGCTGCAGGAATTGTGGCACGCAAATTGAAAATTGAAAATTGAAAATTGGAATAATGAAGAAACTGATTCTGACACTTACAGCGGCGTTGTGCACGGCAGGTGCATTTGCCTGCACTAACCTGATAGTTACCAAGGGTGCATCGGCCAACGGCAGTAATATGTGTACATATGCGGCCGATTCACACCAGCTGTACGGAACCTTGCATTTCAGCCCGGCGGCCGATTTCCCCGCAGGAGCAATGCGTGAGATAGTTGACTGGGATAGCGGCAAGCGTTTGGGTGAGATTCCTCAGGCCTCTCACGTCTATTCGGTCATAGGTAATATGAACGAGCACCAGCTGGTTATAGGCGAGACCACATTCGGCGGACGCGAATTCATCGATTCCACCGCTGTATTGGACTATGGTTCACTCATTTACATAGCACTTGAGCGCTGCAGGACAGCACGTGAGGCAATCCTGCTCATTGACAAACTTACACAGCAGTACGGATACGCATCCGAGGGTGAGTCATTCACCCTGTGTGATCCTAACGAGATATGGATCATGGAGATAATAGGCAAGAATCCCAAGTTCGACAAGAAGGGCCGCAACATCAACAAAGGCTCCGTATGGGTTGCCAAGCGTATCCCTGACGGCTATATCTCAGGTCACGCCAACCAGTCACGTATCACTACGATTGATTTCAATGACCCGGAGAATTGCCTCTACGCCAAGGATGTGATCAAACAGGCCCGCGAGCAGGGTATATTCAGCGGCAAGGATGAGGAGTTCAGTTTCTGTGACGTTTACAATCCTTTGGATTTCGGTGCAGCCCGCGGATGTGAGGCCCGAGTGTGGTCTTACTTCAACCGTTTTGCCGACGGTATGGACGAATACCTGGATTATGCAATGGGCTATGACCTTAAGAAACATATGCCGCTGTATGTAAAACCTAACAGAAAAATCTCAACAAAGGATCTGGCCGACATGATGCGTGACCACTTTGAGGGAACACCCATGGACATGACAACCGATATAGGAGCAGGCGGCAGTCATCTGCCTTACCGCTGGCGTCCCATGGAGTTTGAGTATCAGGGTTGGGAGTATGTCAACGAGCGTGCCATCGCGACCCAGCAGACCGGCTGGTGGTATGTGGCCCAGGCCCGTCCGGACAAGAAAAACGGTATATTCTGGTTTGGCGTGGACGATGCCGCCACATCTCCGCTCATGCCTTTCTTTAGTTGCACAAACAGCGTTCCTGAGTGTCTGAAGGACGGAAACGGTTCTCTTATTGAGTATTCCGAGACATCTATGTACTGGGCAGTAAGCCGCATAGCACAGTTCGCTTATCTGCGTTATGACAAGATAGGTGCCGAGGTTCGCGGTATCATTGATGAATATGAGAATGACATGATAGCCAAGGTGGATGCCGTGAGTGACTCAGAGTCTGTCGAGTCACTGTCTTCGTTCGGCATTGACAATGCTACGGGACTGTTCAAGAGATGGCAGGATCTGGATAAGTATCTTCTGGTAAAATATATTGACGGAAACATTAAGCGTCAGAATGAGGACGGTACGTTCATGACCAACGGCTTCAGCGACGTTATTCCCGAATATCCGATTCAGGAAGACTACTCTGAAAAGTGGAAGGAAAACGTAGTTCGTGACAACGGCGACGTGTTGCGCATACGTAAATAATATTAAATAACGGGCGCATACTTGCTCCGTTCACTCAAAATAGGTACTTTTGCAGGTTGAAATTTCACAGCATGCGTAAGACTGCATCCATAATATTGATCTCCACCCTTGTTCTGGCAGTGTTGTCGGGCTGTTCAGGCTATAACAAGATCCTGAAAGCATCTGACTATAACACCAAGTACAGTCTGGCTAAGACATATTTTATGGAAGGCCGCTACACCACCTGCAGTTCAATACTTGAGGAGTGTGTGGCATATCAGCGCGGTACTGATCAGGCTGAGGAGTCAATGTATCTCCTGGCTACGTGCTACTATAACCTGAATGACTATCTGTCAGCATCCCAGTATTATCTGGCCTGCTACAGGTCTTATCCCAACAGTACGTACTCTGAGAACTGCCTCTTCAGGTCAGGCAAGAGCCTCTTCCTGGATACTCCGGATCCGCGTCTTGACGCTACCAGCACCACAAGTGCCATCATGCAGCTGCAGAGGTTTGTGGAGACTTATCCTACCAGTAAGTTCCGTGCAGAGGCTGAGGAGATGATCTACACCATGTACGACCGTCTGGTGGAGAAGGAGGTTGGAACGGCAGAGCTGTATTACAATATGGGCAACTACCTGGGCAACAATTACCGCTCAAGCATAATCGTAGCACAGAATGCCCTGCGTGACTATCCTTATACCAAGTATCGTGAGAAGCTCTCGATGCTTGTGCTTAAGGCAAAATTCCAGATGGCTCAGGAGAGCGTGTTGGCCAAGAGGGATGACCGCTACCGTGATGCCATTGACGAATATTACGCTTTCAAGAATGAATTTCCTGAAAGCTCATACATGAAAGAGGCCGATAAGATGTTCCGTATCGCCTCCAAAAACTTAGGAAACAAGAATCAAATAATAGAAGAAGACTAAAATGGATTTCAAGAAGACAAATGCTCCGACCAACACAGTAACCCGTGACCTGGTCAATTTTGTAAAGGACACCCACAACATCTACGAGAGTGTTGCTATCATGGGCAAACGCGCCAATCAGATTTCCGTTGAGATGAAGGACGAGCTCAAGTCAAAGCTTGAGGAGTTCAGCTCAACCACCGACAATCTGGAGGAGATGTTCGAGAACAGGGAGCAGATTGAGATTTCACGTTACTACGAGCGTCTTCCCAAACCGACCCTGATCGCTGCTCAGGAGTTTGAGGAGGGTAAGATCTATTTCCGCAATCCCGCTAAGGAGAAAGAGAATCTTTGATGAAGATAGAACTCTACCTCCATCAGGTATGGCTGGCTCTCATCTGTGTATTGATGTTTGCCGGCCTTCTTCTTCCCATAGGAGAACTCTCCAATGCGGAGGGAGCATCGGCGGAGCTTACCAACTTCCGCCTGAATTTCATTGAGGGTGACAGCGCCGGCGCCATGTGGGCTTTGGGTGTGATTATGATCGCAATACTCGCAGTGGGCGTGTTTGAGCTGCTGTTGTCCGGTTTCCGCAATTTCGTGCTTCAGAAGCGCCTGCTGGTGTTCATGATGCTGCTTACGGTAGGTTATTACATACTGTTTGTGGTATATGTCCTGCTGGTCAAGGGCGACGCTTCATTCGGCCCGCGTATAGCTGCGGCATTCCCGCTCATCAGTCTTATACTGGAGTACATGACTATAAACGGCGTCTCCAAGGCTGAAGCTGCCATCATAGCAAAAGCGAGCGGATTCAGACTCCGCGATTAATTAAGGATATTGAAGGAGTAGGTGGCGCGGACAGAGATTGTGCTGTTGGCGCAGCGTGCAAAGTAATCCCTCTTGGTAATTCCGTAGATATTACCCAGGCCGAAGTAGTATCGGCCTTCAACTCCGAAGTTTCCGATTCCCGTGTGTAATTCAAGACCAAAGCTGGCGGTTATACCGTAGTCCAGCTTGTTCTCTATTCCCTTTCCGTACTGCTCGATAACCTGGTTGGGACGGTTGGTGGTATCCCATGGCTTCTGTCCGCCGTAGATCTCCCTTTCTTTGAGCAGATAACTTACCTGAGGGCCAAGGTTGATGTGCCCCTGAACGCCGCGGAACTCACGTCCAAAGCCCAGATGTGCCAGGAAGGGTACCTCTATATATGTAGCCACGCGGGTATATTCATTTCCGGAACCGTCTTCAATAAGCTCGGTCCAGCCTCGGTTTGCTATATTGCACTCCAGCTGTGTACCGCATATCAGAAAAAAGTATTTCTCTGATATATGACGTATGCTGACGCCGTAGGTGGGGCCCAGGCTCAATGTCTGCTTGATAGAGGGGATAAATGATACCTGGCTTGAGCCCATTCCGCCGTTAACGCCAACGGAGACGGTATGACGCGAATCACCAACCTGAGCGGTGGCGGTGGTGAAAGCGAATGCCAGAGTAAAGAGTATGGTAAGAGTCCGCTTCATTATCTGTCAAAGTCTTTCTTCTCGACCTTGTAGTCGTTGGATAAGTGAATAAAGAACACCTTGCGGTTTATGAAACCTCCCCAGTTGTTTACACGCTCAAACTTGAATCCTACGTGTACGGGATCTGTCTGCAGGTCATTCAGGTGATTCTCAAAGTCCTTGCCGTAGGTGGCCAGTCCCTTGAGGAAATAGTAGCCTGTATCATATCCGTAAGGAGCGAAGCTGGGATAGCTTATCATCATCTGACGGCTGAACGAGCGGCGGAACAGGGTGTTGAAGTCAACTGATTCCTTGAGCATGTTGTTGGTGTAGAACCAGCTGTAGAACCAGGTGTCAACCTCATAGAACTCTTCAAGATGATCAGTTGCGTAGATCTGGTATCTGGGATATCCGAACAGGTGTGTCTCAACCTCAGGTGCCTTGGTGCGGGTTATGAGCTGCAGTACCGGCAGCATGGTGTTGAGCGGTCCGCTCTCGTCGGAGTTGATGATGAATATATTCTGTTTGCCGGGCACGATGGTATCCAGAAGCGTCTGGTATGCTGTGTCAACCATCAGTGTGGTCATGGGAATATCGTGTTCCGAGAGGGTCTGTTTGAGCCCGTCAATGAACTCGTTCCTGCGGTACTCATCGGCATCAAGCAGTATCACGTTGGCATTGGGGAACTGCTCCAGGAAGTGGTTGTAGATCTCCTGGTTGAAGTATGACTGCGGGGTGTTGAGCTGGTAGACGTAGGGGTTGTTGAATACGTCATCGGCCCCGGCATTCATGGGGAGTACCAGCGGTACCTGATGTGCGGTTGACCATCTTGCAGCCTCAGCTATCTGGTTGGTCCATCTGGGACCGAATATGATATCGACGTCATCCATCTTGCCGCTTTCAAGCAGCGGGGTGAGGGATTTGTCATCACCTTCAGAATCGAATACCTTAAGGTTGACGGATATTTTCTCTTCCTTGAGCTTGTCAAGCGCCAGAAGTATGCCCTGATAGAACTCTATCATCTGTTTCTGCAGGGTGGTGGTGGAGTCCTCAAGTGAGAAGGGCAGTATGAGGGCGGCTGTAAGAGTGCCGTCTGTCTTCTCCTGCTGGCTCTCATTCATGCTGAAAAGCATGCTGTCAGGGATGGATTCCATACGGTCCTGAGCCTCACGGATGAGCTGCTTGCGCTGTGCCATCTCCTTGCTTGAGAAAGGAATCCTGACTTCTGCACCCGGTTTGAGTTTGTTGTACTTGTACTCGGGGTTGGCCTGTATGAACTCGTTCTGGGTTATTCCGTAAATGCGGCAGATGCGGAATATGGTCTCACGTTTCTTGACTATGTGATAGGTCTTGAAAACGGCGGTGTCGGACTGGATGGTCTGGGCATCGGCCTTTATGTGCTGGGGTGCGTTGGCTCCGGCGTTCTCAATGGTTGATGCCAGCGGATCCTCATCGGAAGGGGCGGGGATGGTGATTACCTGACCAATCTTGAAGTTGTCGGCTGAGAGGCCGGGGTTGGCGTCACACAGTTCCTTGACCGATATGCGGTTCTCAACTGCCAGACGGTAGAGTGTTTCACCTTTCTGGACGGTGTGGAACTTGCCTGAAGTGGTCTGCTTCCTGTTGGGAATGCGCAGTTCCTGTCCGGTGCGAATAACCTTTTCGCTTCCGGGATTGAGCTTGATGATCTCATCCTCGGTAACGCCGTACATTCTGGATATTGAGTAAAGACCCTGTCCCTGGGTTACGGTATGCATGAAGTATTCCTGAGCTCCTGCCTGAATGCTGAAAAGAGCCGACAGCAGTACCGTTGCTATGATTGTCTTGAGATTTCTCATAAGTGATTATCTTTCTGAAGGGCAAAAATACAAAAAAGGCTTCAATCTACGTTTATATATATTATCTATAACATTAGCAGAAGTTAGAATCAAAGTATATTTTGAGTACCTTTGCGATTTGAAACGAGACTGTATGAAAAAGTGTGTTTTCCTGAAGCTTTTCTTTGCTGCCTTAATGGCGGCAGCACCTTGTTTTACTGCATTTGCAGGCATCCCTCAGGTGAATGTCAGGGTTATCCTGATATCCGTGTCAGGTGACTCGACGGTGATTGCCCCCGGTGAATCATCGCCCACGACACTCAACGTCCCCCTGCGTGCCAGGTTCGAGTCAGAGCTGGTGGCCGATGACGGAAAGGAGTACGTACTCTTTCCGCAGTGGACTGTTACACGCACCATTACCAACGGAGACGGACAGGAGACAACCGATTACCTGAAACGCCAGGAGAGCGTGACCGAATATGAATTCACTGACTATGGTAAGTTTCAGGTCAATTATGCGTGGTCATACAGGGAGAAGAATGAGACCGAGACCATTCTTGGAGCTGAGGTTGCTCCCATGGATTTTACTGTAGATGATTCTGAGATACGTCTGTTCAACGCTTTCTCACCCAACGGTGACGGCATAAACGACGTATACAAGATATATGTACGCTCCATCGTGAAGCTGAATGTAGCCATATTCAACCGCTGGGGCCAGACCATCAAGACCGTATCGGGCAAGATGGATCAGATACTTCCGTACGATGCCGAGCCCGACAATGACGGCGGCTACCTGTTTGAGCTGTGGGACGGCACATTTGGCGGCGATGTCGTAAACGACGGAGTATATTACATAAATGTACAGGCTACCGGAGCCGGAGGCCGCATTTTTGACAAGAAGGCCGATATAAACGTACTTAAAGGACTGGGATTGGGAAATTGATAAATGGAGAAGTCTAAGATTGTAGTTACAGGTGCCAGGTCAAACAACCTGAAGAACATTGATGTGGAGATTCCGCACAAGTCGCTCACCGTCGTTACGGGTCTGAGCGGAAGCGGCAAGTCATCACTGGCATTTGACACAATCTACGCTGAGGGTCAGCGCCGTTACATCGAGACATTCTCGGCCTATGCCCGCAATTTCCTGGGTAACCTGCAGCGTCCCGACGTGGACCGCATAACAGGTCTGAGCCCGGTAATTTCAATTGAACAGAAGACAACCAACCGCAATCCGCGCTCTACCGTGGGTACGGTGACTGAGGTCTATGACTATCTGCGTCTGCTTTTTGCCCGTGCAGGTGAGGCGTTCTCATACCTGAGCGGCGAGAAGATGGTAAAGTTTACCGAGGAGCAGATCATTGACCTTATACTCAATGACTATGACGGTCAGCGCATCTATGTGCTGGCTCCGCTGGTCCGTAACCGTAAGGGACACTACAAGGAGCTCTTTGAGAGCATACGCCGCAAGGGTTACCTGAATGTCCGTGTGGACGGTGAGTTGCGTGAGGTTAAGCCCGGCATGAAACTGGACCGTTACCGCAACCATGACATTGAGGTGGTGATTGAGAAATTGGTTGTCAATGAGAAATACAAGCACCGTCTGGCCGACAGCGTGGCTCTTGCCATGAAGCAGGGTGAGGGACTGATGATGGTTCTCTCAATGCCCAAGGAGACCATTCCCGGCCGTCCGGAGCCCGGAGTGCTGCGTCACTACAGCAAGCGTCTGATGTGCCCCGTAACCGGACTCTCATACCGCGAGCCCGCTCCGCACAACTTCTCATTCAACTCGCCTCAGGGATTCTGCCCCAAGTGCAAGGGTCTGGGATACATATCGGCCGTAGATGAAGAGAAGGTCATTCCGGACCGTTCACTCTCTGTACGACAGGGTGCCATAGCTCCTCTGGGTACATTTAAGAACACGCTTATATTCAGGCAGATAACAGCTCTGCTTGCCAAATATGACTATACACTCGACACTCCCATATCGGAGATGACCAATGATGTTATTGAGGAACTGCTGAACGGTTGTGACGAACGCATCAAGGTACAGATAACCGGTATCAACAGTGAGGCCGATGCCGTATTCATGGAGTATGAGGGCATATTCAAATATGTACGCTCACTCCAGCAGCAGACAGACCTTACGGCTGCCGAGCAGAAGTGGGCCGATCAGTTCGCTGTTACCCGCGTATGCCCCGAGTGCGGCGGCGCACGACTCAACAAGGAGGCGCTCAACTTCCGCATTGACGGCAAGAACATATACGAGCTGGCATCGATGGACATTCAGGACCTCTATGAGTGGTGCTGCAATGTTGAGCCGCGTCTGAGCGAGCGTCAGCGCACCATTGCATCCGAGATCCTCAAGGAGATTCGTACCAGACTGAGTTTCATGCTTGAGGTGGGTCTGGATTACCTGTCACTCAACCGTCCTGCGGAGTCACTCTCCGGCGGTGAGGAGCAGCGCATACGTCTGGCTACACAGATAGGCTCCAAGCTGGTCAATGTTCTCTATATTCTTGATGAGCCGAGTATCGGCCTACATCAGAGAGATAACGTACGTCTTATTGAATCACTCAAGCAGCTGCGTGACGGCGGCAACACCGTTCTGGTTGTGGAGCATGACCGTGACATGATGCTGGCTGCCGACTGGATAATCGACCTGGGTCCGCGTGCCGGCCGCAAGGGTGGTGAAGTGGTATTCCAGGGTACTGCCGAGCAACTTTTAAGTACCGATACCCTTACCGCCGGATATCTGAACGGCAAACTGGATACTGCCGACGGCAATATGAAAGGACGCCGTGAAGGCAACGGACAGAGCATTGTGCTGCACGGATGCCGCGGCAACAACCTTAAAGGCATTGACGTGGAGTTCCCGCTGGGTAAGCTGATCTGCGTTACAGGTGTTTCGGGCAGCGGTAAATCAACGCTGGTCAATGAGACGCTGCAGCCCATTCTCTCACAGAAATTCTACCGCTCCCTGAAGGAACCGCTCGAATATGACTCTGTCGACGGCATTGATTTCATAGACAAGGTTGTGGATGTGGACCAGTCGCCGATTGGCCGCTCACCGCGTTCCAACCCCGCCACTTATACCGGCGTGTTCAGCGATATCCGCCAGCTTTTTGTGGAGCTGCCGGAGTCAAAAATACGTGCCTATAAACCGGGCCGATTCTCATTCAACGTATCGGGAGGCCGATGCGAGGCATGCGGCGGAAACGGTTACAAGACCATTGAGATGAACTTCCTGCCCGATGTGATGGTACCCTGTGAGGTCTGCCACGGCAAGCGTTACAACCGTGAGACCCTTGAGGTCCGCTATAAGGGCAAGTCCATTGCCGATGTCCTGGACATGACCATCAACATGGCTGTAGAGTTCTTCGAGAACGTTCCCAATATACTTGGCAAGATAAAGGTGCTGCAGGATGTGGGCCTGGGTTATCTCAAGCTGGGACAGCCCTCAACAACGATTTCAGGCGGTGAGAGCCAGCGCGTGAAACTGGCCACTGAGCTTGCCAAACGTGATACCGGCCGCACTCTCTACATCCTTGACGAGCCTACCACAGGACTCCATTTTGAGGATATCCGCGTTCTTATGAATGTGCTCAACCGTCTGGTTGACAAGGGTAACACCGTAATTGTCATTGAGCACAACATGGATGTTATCAAACAGGCCGACTGGGTTATTGACATCGGCCCCGAAGGCGGTCGCGGCGGCGGTATGATCGTGGCTCAGGGCACTCCCGAGCAGGTGGCCGCTTGCGGTAAAGGCTACACCGCCAAGTTCCTTGCTGAGGAATTAGCCCGTTAATTCTTACTCAAATCCAGGAGGACGCGCTTGCCGTCCGAGAGGGTGGTGGCGATGAGGTAGCGGGAGCCTCCGTCGCGGAGTTTGAGCTTTTGCTGGAGTGCAGGGGCGGTCTCAGGAAAGTTTCTGACCGACAGGTTGGCCTGGGTCTTGGTTAAGGCAGACAACGATCTTTTGTCAAACGGAATAATACCTTCAATTTTGAATATACGGCCGGGGAAAGACTCCGGCTTTTCTTTGCTCCAGAAGAGATGGGTGTCGGAATGTAATAGTGATGTGCTTGTAGCAGCCGCTATTGTGCGGAACAGGGCGCTTTTCATATACGGGGCCGATGGCTCTGAGATATATGTGCCGGGTATGAGTTGCTCCGGGGCTGCAATGGGCAGAGGCAGGGCGTTATCGGCGCTTTTGACCGATGAAACCGTTATTTCCGGTGCTCCGTTAGCATTGATATCGACAGCCTCGATAACAGGTTCTTGAGAATAGTCGCGCTCCAGTATGAATACAAGTTCCTTGCATTCTCCTTCCAAACCGATGATAAGGATGCGGCTCACGTTTCTGAGCTCTGTTAGCGCACGGCTTATGTCGAGCATGGGTGAGAGCTTGACCATGACGTATTTTGCTGCTTCCAACAGGTTGTCCTGCAGTGCTTTGATATCAGGTTGACAGTCTGATATGGATACCACTTTGCGGCCTGCGCCGTCACGTCTTGCGGGGTCAAGATACAGCAGGTCAAAGGTGCCGTGTTGTGATATGAAATCCTCTGCTGATCCACATGAGACTGCAATATCGGAACGTTGTAAAACCTTGTAGTTGTTTAATGCTATGTCACAAAGTTCACTGGACATCTCGTTGTAGCAGGTGCTGGAGGCACTCCTTGAGATAAAGAAGCAATCCACTCCGAATCCGCCGGTGAGATCGGCCATTTTGAAGCTATTTCCCAACAGTTGCTCTACTACGGAGGCCTTGTAGAGTGCTATGTGCTGTGATGTGCACTGCTCCATTGAGAGATGCCGCGGATAGATTATGCCGTCCGTATCGGCCCACAGGGGAATCTTGTTTTGGGCAGCTTGCCAACCGGATATCTGTGTCAGGGCATACTGCATGTCAACACCTTCCGGGTGCTTGCCCAGAGCAAGTTTGCGGACATCGTCTGTACGGTGCTCACGGATAAACTGTTCGGTTTGACTGTTCACCATTTCATCTGTAAAAGTAATGATTATTAATTTTTTTCTTATTACTTTCACGTCATTAAACCAAAGTGCTTTATGAAGAAACTGATTTTTACATTAGCCGGCTTGCTGGCTTTAACGGTATGCAACGCTAAGAAGACCGGTCCGGTCCTTACCATTGAGGGCGGACAGGTACAGGGTGTTACTACCGATATTAAGGGCGTAACCGTTTATCGCGGTATTCCGTTTGCTGCACCTCCTACAGGACAGAACCGTTGGAAGGCTCCGCAGCCTGTTATTCCATGGGAAGGTGTCAAGGTTTGTGACAAATTCGGTCATCCGCCATTCCAGGCCGCCCATTATCCCGGTGGCTATACTACCGAGTGGGGTTACGGTGATGAGGCTCCTTACAGTGAGGATTGCCTCTACCTGAACGTATGGACCAAGAAACCCGGCAAACCCGATGCCAAACTGCCTGTTGCCATCTGGATATTCGGCGGCGGTATGCGTGAGGGTTGGGGATCAGAACCTGAGTTTGACGGTCAGGAGTGGGCCAACAAGGATGTTGTGCTGGTATCATTCAACTACCGTGTAGGACCGTTCGGATTCTTTGCACATCCCGAGCTTTCAGCCGAGGATCCTGAGCACGCCACAGGAAACTGGGGTACTCTGGACCAGATTGAGGCAATGAAGTGGGTTAAGAAAAATATCGCTCAGTTTGGCGGTGACCCCGATAACGTTATGATATTCGGACAGAGCGCCGGATCACGCAGCGTCAAGTTCCTCTGCTCATCACCTCTTACCAAGGGCCTGTTCAACAAGGCTGTGATTATGAGCGGAAGCGGACTGGTTAAGCCCCGCCCGCAGAGTGAGGCTGCACCCGCAGGCCGCGGAATGGGTATGCCGCAGCAGGGTATGACTACTCTGGCCGAGGCTGAGGCATCTACCAAGGAGGTATGCGACTGGGCCAAACTGACCAATCTTCGTCAGATGCGTAACGCCAGCACCGAGACGATCTTTGCTCTGGGTACTCTCTACAATAATGTTACCGGAAAGCGCAGCGTTCTGACCGCTTCACCCATATCACCTTATATTGACGGATATGTTCTGCCCGAGTCATTTGATGACGCCTGCCTGGACGGTTCACTGGCACAGGTTCCTTATCTGATTGGCTACACCCTGAATGATGCAGGCAATATGGGAACCCAGATCGTGGATTTCTGCCTGAACCGTGAGGAGATGGGCGGCAAGGCATACGCCTACCAGTTTGCACGTCCGCTGCCCGATGACGGCAATCATCCTGAGGTAACACAGCGTCTTAGAGGTGCATTCCACTCATCGGACCTCTGGTACGTGTTCAAGTCATTGAAGCATTGCTGGCGTCCTTGGACCAAGGGTGACTGGGATCTCTCTGAGAAGATGCTTACAGCATGGTCAAACTTTGCCAAGTATGCTGATCCCAACGGCCCCAACGGCGGCGAGTGGAAGCCTCTGACCGAGGACAATCAGCAGTTCATGATCTTCAAGCTGGATGAGAAAGATGCCGAGGCATCAGAGCTGGGCAATCCTTTGGCCAGATAAACAAAGTCCGGTATAACCGGATATACTGTAAAGATTAAAGACGGACCGATCCAGTCCAGTCAGATGGGGATTTGCCGGTGATGTTCCTGAAGTTTCGGCGGAAGGATTCCTCGCTGGCAAATCCTGACATTTCGGCAACCTGGGCAATGGAGAGTTTTCCGTCTTTTTCCATTATTGTCTTGGCGTATTCCACCCTGTAGGTGTTGACATACGTGGCAAAAGATTTACCGCTTTGTGAGTTGATGCTTGCCGATACGTAGGTGCGGTTGCTGCCTATGGATTTGGCCACGTCGACAACTGACAGGCCGGGCTCGAGGTACATCTTCTCTTTCTGCATCTTTTCCTGTATGACCTTGAAAAGTACAGAGTCCTCTTTTTCCTTATCGTCCGATAAGATATCCTCCTTGAGTTCAGTCTCCATCTGGTACGCACCGAAACGGTATCGAAACCCTACATAGGCTATAGCGTATATGGTACTGGCAAAAAGGACAGACGGTACCACCAGTATGGTCTTTCCGGTAAAGAAACGCGGTCCCAGAATGGTCAGCACCACGGTACAGATTGCGGCTGTGAACTGTACGGCAACCAGGACAATGATGGGCTGGGCGGTCTTTCCCTCAACCTCTGAGTAGGAGTCATAGACACTGCGGTCAAACGCGGTGAGTTTGATGAGGCTGATTACGCACACAGAGACGGTCTGGATGGGGCGGACAATACTGATGAATGTGTCCGTGAATTGATGCCCGACGCCTGTTGTAAGCGTCAGTATACTTGATATGATGGCAATAAGACCGGGAGTGAACAGCAACGCCATTTCATACTTGCCCGGATTATGATAATCAGTTATAGCCTTGATGTAGAGGTAGTACAACGGATATGTAGTCAAGGTTGACCATGAGTATAAGACTGTCAACACTTTGTAGTCATCGGCCGAATAGTCAGTGCTGTAATAGACTCCATGGTAGAGAAACAGTAACATGGAGACAAAAAGGAACACTCCAAGGTAACGCTGCGCCTTGTTGAGTTCTCTGTAACTGATGCCGGCATGGATTGTCCAGAACAGACAGACCATGAAGGGAAGGATAGGACTGAAATTATCTAAAATAGCCATTCTTGATTGCAAAGATATTGTTTTGTACGATATGACCGATTTTTTTCTGTTTTGAATGGTCAATCAATCACAAAAGTCCCATTTTAGCGGAAACTTTTATAAAGAACAGAAAAAATGAAAAAGATCTTGTTTTACGCAATTGCTACAGCTATGCTGGGCTTATCTTTTACATCATGTGACGAAGAGGAGATTGAGGATAACTCACAGACCAAGGTTTCACTTGACGGACGCTGGGACGGAACCCGAAAAGGTGGTGGCCATGAATTCCAGGATATGACCCTTATCTTTAACGGTAATGAAGTAGACGTTTATATCATTGCATGGGGAGACCATCTGAAGGGAACATTCACCTATCAGAATGACTCACTGTCTTTCTCATTCGAGAATAAAAATGCTTACGATGCCCTGATTATTGATGGAGAATATAAGGGTTGGTTTGTCGGAGACGGAGCATTTGATCCCGAGACATTGGAACTTACCTACACTGAAGAATATCCTTATCGCTGGTATGTTATGGAACCGGAAGAGTTTGAACAGGATGTAGCTTTCCTGAGCTCATTCGAATTCAAGCTGATTGACGGAAAGACTGCCAGAGGCGGACAGATGGATTTGGAATTCATAAAGAGATAAAAAGGAATATCTAACTTGCCTCACGACCTGCCGCACAGTTGACTGAAGTCACAGTTGCGGCAGGTTTCTTTTTCATCGGTGGGAACAAACGGGATATCGGGATTGAATAACTCGGATATCAGTTCTATGAGTTTGTTCCGGAATTCCTGCTCACACTGAGTGTTGAAATCAGTAAGAACATCTGTTCCTATCTTGTAATAGATGTCCTGCTTGGTGGGTTTTGATGATGAACGGGTGTATAGCAGAGTGGGGGCCAACCGGTATTTGCTGAACTGCGGCTGCATGCTCATTATATAAGCGTAGTAGAATATCTGGAAGGCCTGGCTCTTGCGTTTCTTGAATTCAGTGGGCGGGAACAGGTCAGCGACAGAGTCAGGGGTGCCCTTGTCCGATCCTGTCTTATAGTCCACAATACGCAGAATGCCATCCTTGCAGTCCAGACGGTCGATGATACCCTTAAGGCGTATCTGTTTCATTGAACCTGCATTCAGGGGATCCGGAACCTCAACAACGTGCTGATAGCCCTCATCTTCACTGCCTACGTAACTGAACGGAGCGTACAGTTCCATATCCATGCGCAGCACCTGACGCAGGTACTTGAGTATCACGTCATAGTTGATGGACTGGGTTCCGCTGTAATCGGCCTTGTCAACTGCCTTGCGGGCAAAATAATCATCCTTGAAAGCCTGCTGTACAAATCCTTCAAGACGCTTGCCATCCTTGAGCAGCGAGTCAATGGCTGCTGCGGTTATGGTCTGATTGTCCTGTGACAGATAGTTATATGCCAGCTCTGCGCTCTTATGGAACAGCGTTCCGAACATGGCATAGTCTATCTCAGTATCGGTATCATTGGGCTTCTTGAGACCTGCTATCTGTGCAAGATAGAACTGGAGGGGGCAGTTCATGTATCTGTTCAGGGCCGATGGTGACAGGAATGTCTTGGGGTTGGAGTAGTCATACCTGCGGCACAGCTCCTCCAGTACTGCCTGTGTCTTGGTGATGCTGAGAGTCTGTGGCTCAGTATCCTGACGGTCCGTCTTGAGCGTTATGCGGTTTATATCGGCACCGCTCACAATGAGCTGCAGCAGATAACGTGATATCTGTCCTTTTCCGATTCCCTTGGCATCGGCATTGCTGTTATAGACCATGGTCACGTTCTCAGCCCTCTGCAGCAGATGGTGGAAATTGTACGATGAGACCGCACTTTTATCCTGCATCGTGGTGAGTCCGAATGCTACACGTATGTTATACGGAATGAACGATGCACTCTGTCCCGCTTTTGGCAGCGCACCCTCCTGTGCCGACAGCAGCAACACGTTCTTAAAGTCCAGGTTACGGGTCTCGATAAGTCCCATAATCTGCATTCCTACAGCGGGTTCGCCGTGGAAAGGAACGGTGGTTGTGGCAAGTACGGAGCGTATAAGGCGGCAAAGTGTGTCAGTGCTTATATCCAATCCTCCGGACTCCATGAGGGAGTAGAGGCGGTTTATCTGCGTATATATGCGGTAAAGGGACTCCTGGTTGAGCGGCTGGAACAGGGTGTCGTCAGCACGTTCACGGATGACCGGCACAAGTGCCTTGAGTACGTTCTGGAGGTATTGCAGCAGGGATTTGTTGTCTGTTGCGGGTGTAACAAGTAGCTCAAGCTCCTTACTGTCTGTGATTGCAGTGGTATCAGGGAACATGCGGCGGCTTGCACGCAAATCTTCAAGTATTTTGGGAGCATCAGCCGATAGGGCAGCGGTCATGGGGTTGCCAAGTACGCGGCTTAGTGACTGTATGCTGAAGCGGCCTTTGTTTCTGGCAGCAAGACGCTGCATATCTATCAGGGCGTTGACCAGACTGAAGAGCGATGTCTCTGACAGTTTGTAGCCCATGGTAATGTTCACGTTGTTTATGCGCTCCTGCGGTATACTGTGCAGGACGGGCTGCAGCAGGTTCTCATCGGCCAAAACAATGGCTGTCTCCTTACCGGCTTTCTCAGTTCCAAGGGAACCAAGCCACTGTGGAATGAAGCGTGCCTGGGCATTATCGGTCGATGCTTCAACGATGGTAAGACGTGCCTTGTGCATGCCGTCGAACTGCTCACGAGGCAACTCGTTGGGGAACTCTTTCAGGTTATCACGAAGGAACCGTCCAGCCTCATGTGGCAGACTGCTCTCTGTGTAGGCGGGATCATAATCCCAGTAGAAGAGAGCCTTGCCGGCCTTTTGTATGGCGCGGAATAACTCCCTCTCGGCGCCGTCCAGGCTATTGAATCCTACAAAGGCGTATTTGCGGGCTGTAAGACGTTCCGTATCAAGGCTTGCAATGACACGACGCTGGATCATTCCGTTGTATCCTATGCCCTTGTCAGACAGTAGTTTGCCGAACCGCTCATAGATGTTGCCGAGCACGCTCCAAACGGCCTGGTAATGCTCTCGCAGCTGGGTGGGCTGGGCGTTTTTCATCTCGCCGAAGAACTGCTCCAGGGCTTTTCTCTGCTCATCGGTCAGAAATGAAGTATCGGTAAGCTCACGCTGCTCACGCAACAGGCTGAACAGCTGGTCAGCAGGGGCCAGGTTTCGGTCCACATCATCGAAATCGGCCAGCATGAGTTCACCCCATGACCAGAAACTGTCAAGTGATTCTTCCGTGTGTAGTTCCTCCTGATAGATCTTATGGAGTAGGGTGACCATCTCAATGCGGTCTGCAGGCCGCAAATCAGACTGAGAGTGGAACAGGTCCTCAATGGTAGTGTATTGCGGAGACCAGACCGGGGCCGATGAGCATGCTGAAAGCAGGTCATCAAAGAACAGCCTTGCACGGCGGTTAGGGAAAACCACCGTGATGTCAGCCAGCCCGTTCTCTGAACCGAACTTGCCGTAAAGGTCCTCTGCTACTATCTTAAGGAACGGTTCCATAGTTTATAATCCGACGGCATCCCAGCCGTAGTCATAGTAATAGTGAATATCGAGATCGTTGCGGTAGACATACTCAGTCAGCTGCTCCTGGCGTACGGCTTCACGTACGTCCTGGTTGGAGTGCATATTCTGGTATATGTCATAGAAGTCTCCGAATATCCTCTTGACACTGGCGTCATAACCTGCGCCGTCAGAAGCCTGCACAAATCCGGTAACCCTGACAGTTCCGTTCTGCTTGCGCAGAGTCATGCATCCAGAGTGATTACCTCCTGATACAGTCTTGAGAGTGTCACCTGCTACATCGTACCAGAAGATCCAGAAATCACCCCAGACAAGAGTGCGGACCTCACTCATCTCCTCTTCATGGACAATCATGATGGTGGGAATACACAACTGACCATGTCTGTACTGCGGTCCTATCTCCGTTACAAGATATTCGCTTATGGCATCACGCAGAGCCTGCTCCTTGCGGTTATTGGCTATATATTGTATGCAGTCCTGCTTATGCTCATCAAAGTCAGACATCAGCCATTTGCCGTTGACCTTCTCCATATAGAGCCTGTGCTCCTCAATGTCTGTCTCGGGATCAAAGGAGCCGTCCTCCCACATCTGGCGCACGTTTATTGTGGCAACGGCGTGAGTGTCATCGGTCTTGTTTACATCAACGACAGTATAGTCTGCAATAGTTCCGCCATTACCGGTTACAAAATAGTAGAGCCACTCATGATCCAAAGCCTCATGTGCAGGCAACCTGTAGAACATGGTGTCCAGCAGCGCATAGAAATCGGCCGTCAAATAACCCTCTGACTTTTCCAGCAACGCATGGTCCGGAATGTACGCACACAGTTTCTCCGCACGCTTGATAAGCTGCTTCTGGCTGTCACCGCATGCTGCCAGCATTAATGCGGCCGATATTATCACCAATGCTTTCTTCATATGATCAGTTTTCTGAGGGTTGCTGATAGACGCGGACGTAATCGACCTCCATTGTTACGGGGAGGGCGTCCTCGTCAACGCCTTCCTGGCCGCCCCAGTCGCCGCCCCAGGCCAGGTTCAGGATTATGTGGAAGGGGTAGTGGAAGGGCCACTCATCATGGGAATCGCCCAGAACTGATTTCTCCAGGTGGAGCAGTTCCTTGCCGTCGACGTAGGTTATGATTTCGTCATCGGTCCATAAGAGGGAGTAGATGTGGAAATCGCCCTCGGCTTTCTTTATGGTGACGGCTTGGGTTTTGTGGGTCTTGTTGGTGTGGTTGTAGGCTTGGGTGTGGATGGATGATGAAACCTCGTTGGGGGTGAATCCAACCTCTTCCAGGATGTCTATCTCGCCGCAGCGGGGCCAGCCGTTGTTGGGCATGCGGTTGGCGGCGGGCATCATCCAGAATGCGGGCCATGTGCCCTTGCCTTTGGGCAGTTTTATGCGGGCCTCAAAATAGCCGTACTGCCAGCCGGTGCGGGCGTTACCGTTAATGCGTCCTGAATAGACCTTGCCGTCCTCTTTGAAGCAGTTTATGCGCAGGGTGCCGTCCTTGACCTCAGTTACGGGTGTGCCGGCGGGAGTTACGTGGTTTACGTAGTTCTGGAGCTCGTGGTTGACCATGCCTTGACGCATTACCACGTGGTTCCATTTGGTGGCATCGGGCTCTGTGCCCTCATTGAATTCATCCTGCCATACGAGTTCGTAACCCTTTGGCGCATAACTCTTGGCACGTTTGCCCTGGGCCGATGCCATGGGCAGGCATGCTATTGCTGTAATCAAGAACAGTCTTTGGATAGTCATAAGCTTATAGTGTTAGCAGTTGGTTATCTTGTTTGAATAAACGTACCAGATGTGGCCCTCGACAGACGGATAGCCCATTTTGCGGAGAAGGTCCATGTATTCACGTACCTGGTGGAGATACTCCTCGCGGTCGCGGCCGAACTTGAAGTCCACTACAACGGCGTGGCCATCGGGGGCAATCATTACGCGGTCGGGGCGGCGGGTCTGGAGAACTCCTCCGTCACGGTAGATGATTGAGACCTCATTGAAAAGACGGTAGTCACCGTTGAACCATGATGATACGCCCGATGCCTCTATGTGCGCGGGAATCATCTTCTTGAGTTCATCGGCCTTCCTTGCGGTTTCAATCAGGCCCTGGCTTAACATATTGTCAATCTGAGGATTGATATCATCGGTCGTGCGTATGGTGGCAAAGAGGCTGTGAAGCAGCTTGCCGGTCTGGATGTACTCTTCCTGACGGTCATCGGAGTCATCGGTGGAATGGACAAAACGGGTGGACTCGCCAGACTGGCGGAACCTTGCGTTTATGGGGAAGGAACACAGCTGGAGATCCTGGGGTGTGGGCTTGAGCTCAAACGGGTTGTCGCTTGACTCCTTTTCCTTCTCTGTGTGCGGCATTATTTGGCCGTTCTCATAGATGTACAGGTTCTGTTCCTGTGGCTGGCAACCGAAGGCGGCTGAGAGAGCGTAAACCAAAACATCGGACATAGTGGTTCCGCGGCCTGACGGGCTCAGGACTATGAGGTTGCTTATGGCTCTGGTCAGGGCGACGTAGAGAAGGTTCAGGTTGTCAACTATCTGCAAGCCGGCTTCCTGCTTGTATTCCTGACTGAAGACTGAGTTTGCCAGTTTGCTGCTGAATCCTATGGGAAGCAGAGGCATACCCTTGAACGGGTCAACGGTGGGGTTGGTCCAGATGCGTTCGCTGTGATGGGTGTCAATGATTTCCCAGTTGCAATAGGGTACGATGACGGTATGGAACTCCAGTCCCTTTGACTTGTGTATGGTGAGCAGGCGAATGCCGTTGACATCGGTTGCGGGGATCGGGGTCTTGAAGAGTTTCTCTTCCCATTCTGTAAGGAATGCCGAAGGTTCACCTGGGTTGCGGCTGAGCCATTGGCATATGGTGTCAAACAGGGTCATGATGTACTGGTCCTGTCCGGGTATGCGGTTTAACTCCAGAATGGAGTAGAGTTTCTCTGTCAGTTCATAGAGCGGCAGATGACGCAGAGACTCAAGCTGATCACTGAAAGCTTGCGGCAGGGCGGATTCCAGACCTTGAGCTATAAGGCGATCGAACGGGAGTCCTGATTTGACAATGCTGCACTCACGCTCCCAGACAAGCTGTGCCAGGGCGACATTATCAGTTTTGTCCGTAAGCCAACGCAGTGCGTTTATAAGTATGCGTACAGCGGCCGATGAACCCAGCTCGAAGGCCTCGCTTGATATCATGCGATATTCCGGCCGATTTGTTACGAACCATTGGGCGATATCTGCTATCTGGTTGCTGTAACGGCAGAGTATGGCTATATCTGTCTGTTCTACTCCGGCTGCTGTCAGTTTATCAAGCTGCTCCTCAATCTGAAGGAATATTATGTCGGGAGAATCTGCCTTTTTCTCCTTATTCTTATCGTTTTTTTTGTCTTTCTTGCCCTCGGCCATGACATATACGTAGCCTTGGCCGTCAGCTTTGGAACTGACCTGCTCAACCTCCTTATAGGCGTCTTCAATGGCGGGGTAACCGATACCGGTTTGGCCGATGTAGTGCATCTGCGCCATCTCAACAGCCTTTGGAAACAGGGCGTTGTTGAAATCGATCACGTTCTGATGACTGCGGTAATTGCCCTCCATAGGTACCGCCTGTGGGTGGTAAATGGCAAGCTCTTTCTCCATCCTGGAGTTGAGAATGTCCCAGTCACTGTTGCGCCAGCGGTAGATGGCTTGTTTGACATCTCCTACCACAAGGCAGTCCTTGCCTATGGCCAGGCACTCCCAGAGCAGCAGGCGCAGGTTGCCCCACTGCAGGCGCGAGGTATCCTGGAACTCATCTATCATGAGGTGGTCTATGAAGCTTCCGGTCTTTTCATATACGAATGAAGTGTCACTGCCGGACAGCTTACTCAGCAGCTGGGGCGTATCGGCCAATATGAAACGGCCCTGTTCCTGACTCTGACGGTCTATCTCTGCACGTATTCCCAGCAGCAGACTCAGCTCATGGATGTATTGCAGAGCGGCATTGAATGAGTTGCGATTGAAATTATACTCATCATAGAGTTCCTTGGCTCTGGAAAGAAGGGGAGCAAGACGCTCTTGGGCAAGATTTGACAGATATGGAGATTTCTGTAGCGTCCCCTTGTCATAGAACTTGTCGGGATCTTCCAGGCAATTGCCCAGAGTCTTTCCTCTGCTAAGGTCTGCATCGACAAACGTGCCGTCGGCAATCTTCTGAATTAACGGTTTGACATACCTGTTGAGTTCCTCAATTGATGAACCTGCCGATGAAATTGCGCCAATCATATCCTGACCAGTTGCCTTCACTTTTTCAAGCAAACCTGGCAGGACAGTGTCACGGGCTGTTGTCAGGTTGCGTTTGTAGTCGGCAACCGCATTGGGTTGGGAGAGTATTTGGCGCAGCTCGTCACCTTTTTCCATGAATATCTCGCGGAACAGTTCACGTGAGAATTTTTTGAGTGTGCCGTCAATGGACCAACTGCGGTCATTCTCGATATTGCTCTCAACAAACTCCATGACGTTGCGGCGGTCATCGGACCCCTGTTCAACGCTGGCCAGGAACGAATCGACGGCCTCATCAATAACCAGATCGGTGTCAAGTTCAAGGGTGAGGTTGGCTCCTATGTGCAGTTCACGTGCAAGGCCGCGCAGGACAGTCTGGAAAAAGCTGTCAATGGTCTCTATGCGGAACCTTCCGTAGTCCTGGAGTATCATGTCCAGGGCAATGAGTGCGTTGTGGCGGATGGTCTGCTCATTATATGTTACTGCTTTCTTAACCTCCTGGTAATAGCTCTCAGAATTCTTAAGGCTGTGGCCGATGCCATAAAGCTGTGAGAGGATTCGCTGTTTCATCTCGGCCGTAGCCTTGTTGGTAAAGGTTACGGCAAGGATGTGACGGTAGTCCTCCGGCTGTTGTACAAGCATGGTAATGTACTGCACGGCCAGACGGAATGTTTTGCCCGATCCGGCCGATGCCTTATACACAGTCAGGTGAGAATTGTTACCCATAGGAGTTTAAACTATCCAAATTTAGTGATTCCTTTTTATAAAAGCGTTATCTTCGCGGTCCAATTATACACATAATCTATTATGGGATATATTACTGAGGACAAGAGAAAAGTGACCACACAGCGTCTCAGAGAGATGAAACAGCGTGGTGAGAAAATCGCAATGCTTACGGCTTATGATTACACTATGGCCAAGATGGTGGACGGCGCCGGCATTGACGTTATCCTGGTAGGCGACTCGGCATCGAACGTTATGGCCGGTAATCAGACCACACTGCCCATTACACTTGACCAGATGATATATCACGCCAAGTCTGTGGTACGCGGCGTACAGCGCGCCCTCGTGGTTGTTGATATGCCTTTCGGTACCTATCAGATCAATGATTCAGAGGCTGTAACAAACGCAATCAAGATAATGAAGGTGTCTCATGCCGATGCTCTCAAGCTGGAGGGCGGTGAGGAGATTCTGCCTTCAGTACGTCATATCATCAACGCAGGTATTCCCGTCATGGGTCACCTGGGTCTGACTCCTCAGTCAATCAATAAGTTCGGTACTTACGCCGTACGCGCCAAGGAGGAGGCCGAGGCTGAGAAACTCATTTCCGATGCACGCAAGCTGGAGGAGGTGGGCTGCTTCTCAATCGTTCTTGAGAAGATCCCCGCAAAGCTGGCTGAGCGCGTATCAAAGGAGGTTTCAATTCCTATCATAGGTATCGGTGCCGGCGGCGGTTGCGACGGTCAGGTACTGGTATGTGCCGATATGCTGGGCATGAACAATGAATTCAGCCCGCGTTTCCTGCGCCGTTACGCCAACCTGTTCGAGGTTATTACCGATGCAGTAGGCCGCTACGTTGAGGACGTCAAGAACTGCGACTTCCCCAACGAGAAGGAGCAATACTGATCGAATTGAGAATTGAGAATTGAAAATTATAAAAAAGGTTCGGAATTTTCCGAACCTTTTTTAATGTCGCGGGAATTAACGCAGGTGCTTGTTAATTTTCAATTTTCAATTTTCAATTGCTTTTAGGTTTCCTATAGTACTTCTTTTTCCCTTTGTGAAAAGATTTCCTTTTAGGAGAGCTCGTAACATATTCCGGAGCTTCGCCGAGTTCGGCGGGGATGGGTACTTTGTACACATCCTTCTCGAGGAACTTCTCTATGTGGTGGAATCGGCTCTGGTCATCCAGGCTTACGAATGTGATGGCGCAGCCCTCGGCACCTGCGCGGGCGGTACGTCCAATGCGGTGTACATAATCCTCGGGGTCCTGCGGAACGTCATAGTTGATGACCAGGTCTATGTCGTCGATGTCAATGCCGCGTGATACGATATCGGTTGCAACCAGAATGTTGATGTGACCGTTGCGGAACTTGTGCATGATGTCATCACGCTCTGCCTGGGTCAGGTCTGAGTGCATCTCACCGACATTGAGGCCTAAGCGGCGCAGTGATTTGGTTATCTCCTTTACCTTGAGCTTTGATGATGCGAATGCAATGACACGCTTGGGTGCGTTGTTGCTGAACAGTGTCTGTATGATGGGCAGTTTCTGTGCCTCATAGCATACATATGCAGCCTGCAGTATCTTGTCGGCCGGTTTTGATACGGCCAGCTTGACCTCAACGGGGTTGTGCAGAATGGTGCGGGCCATGCGCTGGATCTCATCGGGCATGGTGGCCGAGAAGAGCATGTTCTGGCGCTTGGCGGGGAGCTGCTTTACAATCTGCATGATGTCATCGTAGAATCCCATGTCAAGCATGCGGTCTGCCTCATCCAGGATAAAGAACGATACCTTGGAGAGGTCTATGTTGCCCAGGCTGATATGGCTGATAAGACGGCCGGGAGTGGCTACGACGATATCGGTTCCCATGGCAAAGCCGCGTTTTTCCTGTTCAAAGCGTATTCCGTCATTGCCTCCGTAGACTGCGGTGCCGGATATGTTGGTGAAGTAGGAGAAGCCTTCCACCTGCTGGTCAATCTGCTGTGCCAGCTCGCGGGTGGGGACCATGATGAGGCAGTTGACCGAGCCTTCCGGATATCGGCCCGATGAAAGTTTGTCAAGCACGGGCAGCAGATAGGCGGCGGTCTTGCCGGTACCGGTCTGTGCTATGCCTATAAGGTCATGTCCTTCAAGCAGAACGGGTATTGCTTTTTCCTGAATGGGAGTGCACTCCCTGAAGTTCATTGAATCTATCGCGTCCAGCAGATCGGGCTGGAAATCAAACTCGTCAAATCTCACGGTGAAAAGGCTATTTAGGTGCTTTTATGTATAGGAAGATGGCTATCGGCAGGTATACCACATTCGGGAGCCACTCGGCCCAGAATGCTGACATTGAGCCGGTTATGGCAAATGTCTGCGTCACTTCCTGGAATAGTATGTAACCGAAACTAAGACCCAGGCCGATACTCAGCGAGAGTCCCATTCCGCCTTTGCGCTTACGGCTGGAGAGCGATGCTCCCATGATGGTCAGGATGAATGAAGCGAATGACATGGCGAAACGCTTGTGGTATTCGACTTCAAAATCCTGTATGTTGCCCATTCCGCGCTGTTTCTGTTTAGTGATGTATTCGCGGAGTTCGGCCGATGACATGGTCTCCTGCTGGCCATTCTTGACCAGGAAGTCACCCGGCTCGAAGCGGATTATAGTATCTAATTCACTTCCCTGGCTGATTGTCTCGACCGAACCGGACAGGTCACGAATCATGAAGTTCTTGACTATCCAGTGGTACTTCTCGGATGAGAGGGTGTCATATTGGGCGCTGCGGGCTGTCATGTGTGATACAAGTTTCTTGCCCTCAAACTTGTCCAGTGCAAAACGGTATCCGGTCTGGTTGTAGGTCTGGAAACTCTCGATATAGGCAATCACGCCGTCTTCTACCTCCAGCTGGATGTTATACGTGCCGTCCGAATTGTCTCGCGACGTACGTTTCATGTTGTACCGCTGCTCAAAGTTGAGCCTTATGACATTGGCTTTGGGTATGACATTTGATCCCAGATAGAGAGTGAGCAGTGATATTACCGCGGCCGATATCAGATACGGCACCATCATACGCTTGAAACTCATGCCGGTTGAGAACATGGCTATGATCTCAGAGTTCTCGGCCAGTTTTGACGTGAAGAAGATTACCGCAATGAACACGAACAGCGGGCTGAACATGTTGGCAAAGTAGGGGATGGCGTTGAGGTAATTCTCGAATATTATCTCATGCGTGGTGGCCTTGCTGAGCTTGTCTATGTGCTCGTTGTAGTCAAATACCACGGCAATGACCACAATGAGCAGGATGGAGAAGAAGTATGTGCCCAGGAACTTCTTGATGATGTACCAGTCAAGGCGGGACAGCAGTCTATGTCTGAACAGATTCTTCTTCATCAGAGGCGTTGCATTACTCGTTTAACCATTACATCCTTCCAGGTGTGGTAGTCATCGGCCAGGATATGCTTGCGGGCCTCAGCCACCAGCCACAGGTAGAATGCCAGATTGTGGACCGATGCAATCATCAGTGCCAGGTACTCCTGTGCCTTGAACAGATGATGCAGGTATGCTTTTGTGTAGAGGGTGTCCACGTGTGATGCGCCATCGGCCTCGATGGGCTCGAATACATCCTCCCACTTCTTGTTGCGTATGTTTATGATGCCGTCCTTGGTGAACAGCATGGCGTTACGGCCGTTGCGGGTGGGCATTACGCAGTCGAACATATCCACGCCCAATCCAATGGCTTCCAGTATGTTGGCGGGGGTACCTACGCCCATCAGGTAACGGGGCTTGTCCTGTGGCAGGATGCCGTGAACCAGGTCAATCATCTCATACATCACCTCAGTGGGCTCACCTACGGCAAGACCGCCTATGGCGTTGCCTTCGGCCCCTTTTGAAGCTATGTATTCGGCCGATTTGGCCCTGAGATCCTTATAGACGCAACCCTGAACGATGGGGAACAGAGCCTGGTGGTAACCGTACTTGGGCTCGGTCTCGTTGAAACGGTCAAAGCAGCGGTCCAGCCAGCGGTGTGTGCGCTCCATGGACTGCTTGGCGTACTTGTACTCGGCGTTTCCGGGACAGCACTCATCGAATGCCATGATGATATCGGCGCCGATGGTGCGCTCAATGTCCATTACACGCTCGGGGGTGAACAGGTGACGTGAGCCGTCAATGTGTGACTGGAATGTCACGCCCTCCTCAGTCATCTTGCGCAGACCGGTCAGGGAGAATACCTGGAAGCCGCCGCTGTCAGTCAGCATGGGGCGATCAAATCCGTTGAATTTGTGCAATCCACCGGCTTTTTCCAGAACCTCAAGGCCCGGACGCAGATAGAGGTGGTAGGTGTTACCCAGAATGATCTGGGCTTTTATATCGTCCTTCAGCTCAGGCAGATGCACGGCCTTGACGGAGCCTACGGTACCTACAGGCATGAATATGGGAGTCTGGATAACTCCGTGGTCTGTAGTTATCTTTCCGGCTCTGGCGTGGCTTGTGGCGTCAGTATGCTGAAGCTCGAATGTCAGTTTATTCTCAGACAAGGTTTTACTTTTGAGGTTCTTGGATGGGGACTATCTCCTGTGCGTTGCTTACCTTCTCGTCAAGCAGTGCAATCTTCCAGACTTCACTGATCTCACTGACGTAGTGGAACTCAACGCCTTTCAGGTACTCGGCGGGTATCTCCTCGATGTCGCGCTTGTTCTCGGCGCAGAGTATGATATCGGTAATGCCGGCACGTTTTGCAGCCAGAATCTTCTCACGGATACCACCTACGGGCAGAACCTTGCCGCGCAGCGTTATCTCACCGGTCATGGCCAGGTTAGCACGGACCTTACGCTGTGTGAAGGCCGATGCAATTGACGTTGCCATGGTGATACCTGCTGACGGGCCGTCCTTGGGGATGGCACCCTCGGGTACGTGGATATGTACGTTCCATGAGTTGAATACCGCAGGATCAAGACTCAGAAGGCCTGCGTGTGAGCGTATGTACTCCATGGCAAGCATGGCAGACTCCTTCATTACGTCACCAAGGTTGCCGGTAAGGGTGAGCTTACCCTCCTTGCCGCGGCTCAGACTGGTCTCAACGAACAGGATCTCACCGCCTACTGCAGTCCAGGCCAGACCCGTTACGACACCGGCGTAGTCATTGCCCTGATACTTGTCGCGGGAGTAGGGCTTGGTACCCAGAAGTTCCTTAAGATCTGTAGGTTTCACCGTCATTTTAGCCTGCTCGGCGTTATCGGCATAACGGCATGCGGTCTTACGGCATATCTTGCCGATTTTCTTCTCGAGTTCACGAACGCCTGATTCACGGGTGTAGTTCTCGATGATAGACTCAATTGCAGGCTTGGTGATGGCCAGAGAGCCTTTCTTGAGACCGTTGGCGTCCATCTCCTTGGGTATGAGGTGGCGCTTGGCAATCTCAATCTTCTCTTCAGTGATATATCCGCTCACCTCAATTATCTCCATTCGGTCCAGCAGAGGAGCGGGGATGGTGTTGAGGTTATTGGCGGTGGCTATGAACATAACCTTTGACAGGTCATAGTCAATATCCAGATAGTTGTCATGGAATGCGTTGTTCTGCTCGGGATCAAGTACCTCAAGCAGGGCCGATGAGGGATCACCCTGGTTGGTCATCTGGCTCACCTTGTCAATCTCATCGAGAATGAAGACGGGGTTGGATGAACCGGCCTTGGCCAGACCTTTGATGATACGTCCGGGCATGGCGCCGATGTATGTCTTGCGGTGTCCGCGGATCTCGGCCTCGTCATGCAGACCACCCAGTGAAATACGTACGTACTTGCGCTTGAGGGCGTTGGCGATTGAGAGTCCAAGTGATGTCTTACCGACTCCGGGAGGGCCGTAGAGGCACAGAATGGGTGACTTGAAATCACCGCGCAGTTTCATTACTGCAAGGTGCTCAAGGATACGCTCCTTAACCTTCTCCAGTCCGTAGTGGTCCTTGTCAAGGGCCTTGCGGGCGTTGTTCATGTCAAGGTTGTCCTTGGTATATTCGCCCCACGGCAGACTCAGTACGGTCTGCAGGTATGAGAGCTGTACGTTGTAGTCAGGTGACTGTGAGTTGGTGCGCTCCAGCTTGAGGAGCTCCTTGTCAAAGATCTTGCGGACATCGGCACTCCATTTCTTCTGGTTGGCCTTGAGGCGCATCTCCTCGATATCCTGGTCCTGGACGCTTCCGCCCAGCTCATCCTGGATATTCTTGAGCTCCTGCTGCAGGAAGTACTCTTTCTGCTGCTTGTCAATGTCCTCATGGGTACGGCGCTGGATGCTCATCTTGAGCTCGGCCAGCTGAATCTCACGGTTAAGCAGTGAGAGCAGTGTCAGAGCGCGGCTTGAGCATGTTCCTTCACGCAGCAGGCGTGCCTTCTCCTTTACTTCAAACGGCAGGTTGGCGCAGATGAAGTTGATAAGGAACAGTCCGTTTGATATGTTCTTGAGTGCGAAAGCTGCATCGGGCTGTATGTTCTCAGACAGCTTTACATATTTGATTGCGGCATCCTTGCATGAATCCACAATTGCCTTGAACTCCTTGCTGCGGGTGGGAGGCAGCACCTCGGGGAACAGCTCGGCGGTACCTACCAGGTAGGGCTTGTCATTGACGATGCTGCGCAGTTTGATGCGCTGCATACCCTGAAGCACTACTGTAGTGGTCTGGTCGGGCATATCGAATACGCGGATGACCTTGGCCAGAACACCTACGGAATAGAGGTCGTTGAGACCGGGATTCTCAGTGTCGGGGTCCTTCTGGCAGAATACTGCTATCTGCTTGCCATCGGCCGATGCGTTCTGTATAAGCTTGAGTGACGATTTACGGCCTACGGTAACGGGCATTACGACGGTGGGGAACAGTACCATGTTCCTGAGCGGAAGCACAGGTACCACCTCATCCATTTCGGCGTCAAAAAGTCCGCTTTCGTTACCGTCAAAGTCTGCTATCATGGAGAAAGCCGGATTTGACTCGTCAAAAGTTTCTTCAGATTGTTTCTTCGTCCACATAAATCATTCTGCAAATAATCTGCAAATTTAGATAATTGCGCGCACGTATCAGCTATTTGTGGCGTCAAAAGGGGTGAATAAAACAAAAAAAGTAATTTTGCAGGGAAATTTGACACTTGCGGCATGTCCAACCAGTACTTTGATTTCAAACGTTTCCGTATAGAGCAGGACCGTTGCTCCATGAAGGTGGGGACCGATGGGGTCCTGCTGGGTGCGTGGTTTCCGATGGAATGGGGAAAAACCGTGCTGGATGTGGGGTGCGGCACCGGACTGGTTGCCATCATGGCCGCACAACGCGGCGCCGCAAGCGTAACGGCCGTCGAAATTGATCCTGAAGCCTCAGAGCAGGCATTCCAGAATGCTGCAAATTCAGAATGGAGCGACCGTATTTTTGTGCAATGTGCAGATTTTGCCCATTTCACCGCAGAAATCAGGTTTGACCGCATTGTCAGCAATCCGCCGTACTTCCGTGATTCATTGCGCTGTCCCGATCAGGGCCGAAACGCAGCCCGTCACAACGATTCGCTCAGTTACGAGACTCTGGTCCGATGCTCGGCCGCTCTTCTGGCTCCCGACGGACTGTTGTGCGTGGTGCTTCCGTATGATGCAGTGGGTGAGTTTACCAAATGCGCATCAGGTTTGGGTCTGAACCTGTTTCATGAGACCGATGTGGTTACCGCTCCGGGCAAGCAGCCCAAGCGCTCGTTGCTGGCATACGGTTTTGGCAGTCGGGGTCTGAGAAAGGATGTCCTGGCTATTTGCGGAGAGGACGGGAAAGAGACATCGGACTACATTAATCTTGTAAAGGATTTTTACTTGAAATTCTAAATCATCCGACGCTTGTCGGGGATGAGAACCTTAAGCCCTCCCTTGATCATCTTTACATGTATCTGCTTACCCAGAGTCACGGGCTCGCCGTCGTAGTGGGCTGGTCCGTCCGAGTCACGTGTTATGGTCATTTGGGAGCACTTGCGAACCGTTACCTTTGGGTTGCGGTCAATCATCCTATTGAATAGTTGGAAGGCCATGAGCGGAGCGTCCAGAGGTGTGAACGGGTGTATCACGACTACGTCCATCAGACCGTCCTGCATGGATGCTGTGGGTGCTATGAAGGCGTTGTTGCCCCATTGATCGGCATTGGCACAGGTTACTATGAAACAGTCAAATGTCTCGCTCGAGTTGTCAAATGAGAGTTTGTAGGTCTTGTCCTTGTAGGTGGCAATCTCCCTGAGTATGCTCTCCATGTAGGTGAGCACTCCGCGGGTTCCGGCTTTGGAGAAAGTATCGGTCACCTTGGCGTCGAACCCGACTCCGCAGGTACAGAAGAAGGGGTGGTCCTCAATCATTCCGTAATCGATTTCAGAGAAGATTGATTTGTCAAGCCATTTTACTGCCTTGAACGGGTCCATGGGGATTCCCAGATGGCGTGCCAGGCCGTTGCCTGATCCGCAGGGTATTATGCCCAGCGCGGTGTTTGTTCCTATCAGTCCGCGGCCAACTTCATTGACGGTTCCGTCGCCTCCAACGGCTATTACTGCGTCGTAGTTCTGGGCGGCGTACTGGCTGGCCAGTTCTGTAGCGTGCCCGCGGTACTGCGTGGAGACTATGCTGAAATCATAGAGGTCGCGGTTTACAAAACGCTCTATGATCGGGATTACAGGTATGAGCCTGATCGTCCCCGACGTAGGGTTGTAAACGAATACTATTTTCCGCTTGGGATTCATGAATTCAGCATAATTATAAATAGCTGTGCGAAGATAGCGAAAAAGATTGCAGCAATCGGCAAAATGACTAATTTTGCGCCGTTATGAGCAAACTTAGCGAAAGATGTGCACAGTATACTCTACCGCAGGAGGGTAAGGCACAGGGCATATATCCGTATCACAGATGCATTTCCAGCCAGCAGGATACGGAGGTTATCATGGAGGGACGCAAGGTCCTGATGTTCGGTTCCAACTCTTATCTGGGACTGACCAATCATCCAAAAGTAATTGAGGCTGCAGTTGAGGCTGCAAAGAAATACGGTACAGGCTGTGCCGGTTCACGTTACCTGAACGGTACACTGGACCTGCACAAGGATTTTGAGGCCGAACTTGCCGAGTTCGTGGGCAAGGAGGACGCAATGATCTTTTCAACCGGATTCCAGACCAATCTGGGTACCATCTCATGTCTGATGGGTCGTGATGATTATGTGGTATGTGACGATCTGGACCATGCATCGATTGTGGACGGCCGACGCCTCTCATTCGCCAAGCCGCTCAAGTTCAAGCATAACGATATGGCATCGCTTGAGAAGACCCTGCAGCGCTGCGAGCCCGATTCACTCAAACTGGTAGTGGTAGACGGTGTATTCAGTATGGAGGGTGATCTGGCCGATCTGCCCGGAATCGTTGCCCTGAAGGACAAGTACAACTGCGCCATCATGGTGGACGAGGCTCACGGACTGGGCGTTCTGGGTGACCACGGACGTGGCGTCTGCAACCACTTTGGTCTTACCGATCAGGTTGATATCATAATGGGTACATTCAGCAAGTCACTGGCTGCCATAGGCGGTTTCATTGCGGCCGATGCCTCCATAATCAACTGGGTGCGTCACCACTCACGCTCATATATCTTCAGCGCCAGCAACACTCCGGCAGCAACCGCAGCCGCACGTGCCGCACTGCAGATTATGAAGAACGAGCCCGAGCGCATTGCGCATCTGTGGGATCTTACCAACTACGCTCTTAACAACTTCCGTCAGCTGGGATTTGAGATCGGCAAGACATCGACCCCAATCATACCTCTGTATATCAGGGATTTCTACAAGACATTCTTTATTACCAAAATGCTGTTTGAGGAGGGTGTGTTCGTGAACCCGGTTATTCCTCCGGCCTGCGCCCCCGAGGATACCCTGATCCGCTTCTCACTCATGGCTACCCACACCAAAGAGCAGATCGACATAGCTACCGAGAAGCTCGTAAAGTGCTTCAAGGCATACGAGATTTTAAAGTAAACACCTTTCACCCGATAAAAAAAGGAGGCCGTCAAGCCTCCTTTTTTTTGTCGGGATGAAAGGATTCGAACCTTCGACCACCTGGTCCCAAACCAGGCATTCTAACCGGACTGAACTACATCCCGAATGCTCCTCTTCCGAAAAAGCGGTGCAAAGATAATGCAATTTTTATAAAAAAGGTTGGGGGGTAATAAAAAAGCAGTAACTTTGCGGTCAGGAAAGCAGAATGGATTGAATCAGAGTTTTCCTATTATTGAGTTGTGCGCATAACGCACATTGTGTACGGCAACGTACCCCTTTTTTAAAGTTGAATAAGTATTCGACTTTTTCACGCCACGACAAAGTGAGCAAGCTCCCTTTGTTCGTCTGGCTTTAGAAAAAGTTGGTTACTTTTTAACCGCCCGACTTGGAAAACGGTCAATAAGAAGAGTAGTAAAAGTATTTGTTTACTATATAGACTCTGATTTGAAAGTACAAAAGGCATTACTGCCCGCGTACCGAAGACGTAAACAAGAGAGGTTTTATTGTTTATGTCTTTTTTTTGTCCCCTCACACTGAAGGGCAGGAAAAAGGCTGGATGGTTGAACTTTTAAAACGT
>JAEEGG010002371.1_pt1 | contig 48692 bp, 42 predicted proteins | sample 9134161 | NCBI WGS metagenome assembly JAEEGG01 (sample SAMN16246543, study PRJNA631951) | gut metagenome | biome: gut microbiome; feature: rumen; material: CR-attached | host: Bos | place: Iran: Karaj | collected 2018-10
GTTCGTGATGCGTCCCGACTTGTATATTCCCATCCAGGAGAAGAAGGTATTTGCAGAGGCCTCTACCCACTCCGGAATCTCTGCTGGTGTGATCAAGGCGGCTTGGGATGCCGCAGGTGAAGTGCTCAAGACGTGGGCAACCGAGGGTCACTCGATTCCCCTGCCCGGTCTGGGAACCATGCGCTTCGGCGTGCGTTCGAAGGCGGTGGAGAAGCTGGAGGACGTGAAGACCAACCTGATCACCGTGCGACGCATCATCTTCACTCCCAATGTGGACCTGAAGGATGAGCTGAAGAACACGAGCATTCAGATCACCTGTCTCGACGAGGAAGGTAACGTGCTGAAGCGTGTGACCTCTGGCGACAGCGGCGAGGTTGAGGACAACGAGGGCAGCGAGAACGGCGAGAACAGTCAGAACACCGAGAATGGTGAGAATGGCCAGAGCTCTCAGGGCGGAAGTAATACCGGTGGCGGAGATAACGGCGGAGGCGGCGACGGAGGCGATGGTCTGACGAACGACTAGGCCATAGAGGCGCAGCACACTGGGAGACAGACCCCTCTGTGAGATCAAAGATATCACATTTGGGTCAGGCCCCAGTGAGCAGCGCGCCGACGCCATGAGTAAAGCAAACGTAAAAAATGGAGAAGCGTATGAAGAAGAAGATCATTGAGGTGGCGGTGAAGGTAGTAGTAGCCGCGCTCACGGCCTTCCTGACGGCCATCACAACCACGAGCTGCATGGGCTACGGCCCTCTCTTCTAAAGAAATCAGGTGCGACTCTCATGTGAGCCGCACCTGATTCGTGTTACCTGACCTTTGCAACGATGCCAAAACTTCTGGCTTCATTCTGCAGGTTTGATGTGATATCTTTCACTGGAGTTGTAGTCGCGGTCCTTGTCCTTGCCGAAGTACTCGAGCAGATATTTCTTGCTGTTGATCTTGGTGACCCGGATAAGCACTTCCCTGTAGGTGTCACGGCCGTTCTCCTTATAACTCTCGTAGGCGTTGAAGGTGATGGCCTTCTTGGTGTCGGTCTTCTTGATCAGCTTGAACGCGGAGACGTTGCGATGGCTCTGGGCAATGTCGACATACAAGCTGTCGTTCGTGAACCTGAACATCAGTTCGCCGCTCATGGACACGTACTTACCATTCAGTTCGACGGCGTGCGCCTCGAAGACGCCACACAACATAAGAAACAAAAAAACAAACTTCTTCATAACTTTATTCTGAATCATTATAAAACCTTTATTTCATGACTTCGCGGAGACGGGATTTGTAAGCCTTGCGGAGTTTGCGTACTGCCTTGTCGCGCAGCTGGCGGACGCGCTCGCGCTTCAGGTCCATGTCCTCGGCTATCTCGGCCATCGTCTCGTGCTCCTGGTTGATGCCGAAGTAGGCATTCACTACCCTACTCTCCCGCTCGTCCAATAGGCTGAGGGCGTACTCAACAGCTTCCTCGATGACCTCGGAGTGGACACGCTCATCGGCAAGTGGGGCATCCTGATTGACGAGGACGGAGAGGAGGCTCATGTTGGCGCGATAGCCCAGGGGAGCGTCGACGGAGAGATGGTTGGCACAAGAGGTAGGAGCTGCCCCCTTATGCCCCCGAGGCGGATCGGTCTGCCGGGTGATGGCCTTCTCGATCTGCTGGCGGATATGGACGACGGCGAAGTTGACGAAGCGTGTGCCACGATCGGGATCGAAGCGCGAGGCAGCCTTCATCAGTCCGATATTGCCCTCGCTGACGAGGTCGTCCATCTGGAGTCCCTTGCCCTTATACTGGTTGGCGATGGTTACTACAAAACGGAGGTTGGCCTCCACCAGCCGGTTCAGCGCACGGCTGTCGCCCTGCCGGATCTTCTGCGCCAGTGCGCGCTCCTCTTCCGACGAGAGCAACGACTCGCGGCCTATCTCGTCGAGGTATCTGTTCAGTCCTGACTCTTCCATGTCTTTACAAATTTCATTTCCTTTAATATTCTTGCCTGGCGCTTCTGCATATACGCCGAGGGATGCTTGCTGGAGAACGTCCGCGGATTGGGCAGCGTGGCGGCAATCAGCGCACACTGGCTGGCGGAGAGGTCCTTGGCGGGAAGGCCGAAATGCGCTTCGGCTACTGCCGAGACGCCGTAAATGCCATCGCCCATCTCGATAGAGTTGAGATACACCTCCATGATGCGCTGCTTAGACCAGAGCAGTTCGATGAGCGTGGTGAAGTAGACCTCGAGGCCCTTGCGCGTCCAGCTGCGCCCTGGCCATAGGAACACGTTCTTTGCCGTTTGCTGCGAGATGGTCGACGCGCCCAGCTTGCGTTTCTCGGGGTGCTTCTTGTTGCGCTCGGCAGCATGCTCGATGGCCTTGTAGTCGAAGCCGTGATGGCTCATGAAGTTGGCATCCTCGCTGGCGATGACGGCCACGGGCATATCAGACGGCATCTTCGCCAGAGGCACCCAGTGATGGCTCAGCCTGAGCTCGCGCCCCTCGCCTGCCTGCTGCGCCAGACGGATGAACATCAGCGGCGTGAAGTAGACGGGGAGAAAGCGAAGCGCCACCACCGCGAGAATAGTGGAGCCGAAAAAGGCCGCCAGTATCCAGCGTATGGTGACGCGTAGCTTGCGAATGATCTTGTGCATCAAGGCGCGGCTTAGTTAGCCTGCTGCTCGGCTGCCTGGATCATGGCCTGTGAAGCGTACATGTAAACCTCTACACGACGGTTCTGGGCCTTACCGGCAGCGGTAGAGTTGTCGGCCACGGGATTGTCCTCACCATAACCCATCGTGCTGCGGATCTGGTTGTTGCTGACACCGAGTGACAGCAGATAGTTGGTCACGGCCTGAGCGCGCTGCTGAGAGAGCTCGAGGTTCTTCTGCTGGCTCTGGGCGGCTGTGCTGTTCTTCCAACCGGCATTGTCGGTATAGCCCTGAACGGCCACGTCGCAGTCGGCATTGTTCTTCAGCACGTTAGAGAACTGGCTCAGAGAGGTCTTAGCTGTAGAACTCAGAGTAGAGCTACCAGTGGTGAAGAGGATACCAGAATCAAAGGTCACCTTGACAGCCTGCAGACCGTTGGCATCGGTCACTGACTCTACCTGGGCGTTCTTCACTGCCTCGGCCTCAGCCTTGGCCTTATCCATCTTCTTACCGATGATTGCACCGGCACCGGCACCTACGGCTCCACCTACAGCAGCACCGATAGCGGTGTTACCGGCAATCTTACCAACAATGGCACCGAGCAGCGCACCACCACCTGCACCGATGGCAGCACCCTTCTGCATGTTGTTACAACCAGCCATCACGAGGACAGCACACATTGAAACGGCAATCGTCTTAAAACTCTTCATAATACTTACTATTTTAATGAATAATTAATTGTTTATATCACTTTTACGTTGCAAAGATAATTCTTTTATTCGTAAATGGTGCATTTTTCCAACTTTTTTTAGTACTTTTGTGCCCAAATTAAGGAACAAAGGTAAAAACAATGGCAAAAGAATTAAAAGATTTAACGAAAAGAGCTGATAATTACAGCCAGTGGTTTAACGATCTGGTGGTCAAGGCCGATATGGCAGAGCAGTCTGCCGTTCGCGGATGTATGGTCATCAAGCCCTATGGCTACGCCATCTGGGAGAAAATGCAGCAGCAGCTGGACAAGATGTTCAAGGAGACGGGTGCGCAGAACGCCTACTTCCCCCTGCTGATTCCGAAGTCGTTCCTCTCGAAGGAGGCCGAGCATGTGGAAGGTTTCGCCAAGGAGTGTGCGGTGGTGACCCACTACCGTCTGCGCGCCAAGGAGGACAAGAGCGGTGTGGAGGTAGACCCCGCTGCCAAGCTCGAGGAAGAACTGATTATCCGTCCTACCTCGGAGACGATCATCTGGAACACGTATAAGAACTGGATCCAGTCGTGGCGCGACCTGCCCCTGATGTGCAACCAGTGGTGTAACGTGATGCGCTGGGAGATGCGTACACGTCCTTTCCTGCGCACATCGGAGTTCCTCTGGCAGGAGGGTCACACGGCCCACGCCACCCGCGAAGAGGCTGAGGAGGAGGCACAGAAGATGCTGAAGGTGTATGCCAAGTTTGCTGAAGAGTGGATGGCAGTGCCCGTGGTTCAGGGTGTGAAGAGCGAGACGGAGCGCTTTGCTGGTGCGCTCGACACCTACACCATCGAGGCCATGATGCAGGACGGCAAGGCCCTGCAGTCAGGAACGAGCCACTTCCTCGGACAGAACTTCGCCAAGGCTTTCGACGTGACCTATCTGAACAAGGACAACAAGCCCGAATACGTATGGGCTACCTCGTGGGGCGTTTCCACCCGACTCATCGGTGCCCTGATCATGACACATAGCGACGACAATGGTCTGGTGCTGCCTCCGAAGTTGGCGCCCATCCAGGTGGTCATCATCCCTATCGCCACCAAGCCCGAACAGATGGAGCAGGTGAACAAGGAGGTACTGCCGATGATGGAGAAGCTCCGTGCAAAGGGTATCTCAGTGAAATTCGACGATGCCGACAACAAACGTCCTGGCTTCAAGTTTGCCGACTACGAGCTGAAGGGCGTGCCCGTACGTCTGGTGCTCGGTGCCCGCGACCTGGAGAACGGCACCATCGAGGTGATGCGTCGCGACACGCTGGAGAAGGAGACGCGCCCGCTGGAGGGTATCACAGACTATGTGGAGCAGCTGCTGGAGGATATTCAGAAGAATATCTTCGAGAAAGCCAAGGCCTATCGCGATGCCCATATCTATGAGTGCGACAACTACGAGGAGTTCAAGGAGAAGGTGAAGGACGGCGGATTCTTCCTCTGCCACTGGGACGGTACTGCCGAAACGGAAGCAAAGATCAAGGAAGAGACGCAGGCCACCATCCGCTGCGTGCCCTTCGGTGTGGAGCAGACACCTGGTGTGGACATGGTGAGCGGCAAGCCCTCGAAGGCCCGCGTGATCATCGCCCGCAGCTACTAAGGCGACATACAAACAGAAAAGGGAACTTTCTCAAGCTCCCTTTTCATCTCCGACTACTAAAAAAAGTTTTTCATCGGAGTTGAAAATAGGTTATCTCACGATAACCTGTTTTCCTTTTAACCTTAATAATCTAATACCATGAAAAACACACTGCAAATGTACGAAAATATAAGATTCATTCGTCATTTGCAGTGCGTTTTTTAATTCTTTTTTAGAATTTCCTCGTCTCTTTTTAGAATTGTTTGCACTTTTTTCGATGAAATAGTGTTCTGATCTGACACAGAGAGCTGCGGAGTCTGGGGAATTGGTTGCCACGAAGTGGTAAAGTAGCGCACCGTGCTTTCGAGGCTCAGGGAGTCACAACCGAAGGTCTCGATCAGGCAGATGATCTCTTTGTCGGAAGATGCGGAAGACCCGGATTCCAGCAAGAGCATATCGACCTTGAGGGCTTCACTCATCCGGATGCTCAAGGTGGTATCGGTGAGTACCGTCATCTCGCTCTTGCCGCCCAGACGGTTGGTCACCTCGGCCTTCATCTTCGAATCCATGAAATCAAGCATGTCGAGCCGGTTGTTCTCAGAGAGGGTCGGCAGCAGAGATGCGGGCATCTGCTTGAAGACATCACGTATCATCAAGTCCTGAGCAGACGCCTGACTGGTGAATGCCAATAGCCATAAGCCTAAAGCAAACAGCCTGGTTTTCATCCTCTGCCTTCTCTTAAGTCCCTCACACGGACAGCCTTGCCCTCACTCATGGGCAGAGAACCCTTCTTCACCAGCTTCACCTGGGGCTTCAGCAGGATCTCACTCTTCAGGGCTGCCTGGATGTCCTTCGTCATATTCTGAATATCGGGGTAGATATCAGACTCCAGTCCTTCAAGCTCTACCTCAACCGTCATCACATCGCTGTCGTCAACGGTATCGAGTGTGATCAGATAGTTGCTGCCCAAGCCAGGATACTGCACAAGGACTTTCTCCACCTGCATCGGGAATACGTTGACACCCTTGATGATGAACATATCATCGGTACGGCCCTTGATACGGTCGATACGACGGTGCGTACGTCCGCACTTACAAGGCTCTGCGATGATGCGGGTGAGGTCGCGCGTGCGATACCTCAACACAGGCATCATATCGCGGTCGAGAGTGGTCAGCACCATCTCGCCCATCTCACCGTCGGGCACAGGCTCCAAGGTGTCAGGATCGACTATCTCCACGATGTAGTTGTCCTCCCAGAGGTGCATACCCTCCTGATACTTACACTCAAAGGCCACACCAGGACCGTTCATCTCTGTCATACCAAACGAGTTGTAGGCCTTGACATCCAGCAAGCGCTCAATGCGACGACGCTGCTCCTCGGTATGTGGCTCTGCTCCGATACAGAGTGTGTGGAGTTTCAGATCTTTTGGATCAATACCTTCATCCTTAATGGCCTCTGCCAGATAGATGGCATAAGAGGGTATGGCATGAAGAACGGTAGTACCAAAGTCCTTGATGAACTTGATTTGGCGCTTGGTGTTACCAGCAGCAGCAGGAACAGTCATTGCACCCAGCCACTCAGCACCATACTGGAAGCCCAGACCGCCAGTGAACATACCGTAGCCGCTGGAGTTCTGGAAGATATCACTTTTGCGACAGCCCACCATATAGAGGTTACGGGCAATCATATTGGCCCAAGAACAGATGTCGTGCTCGGAATAGACCACAACACAGGGATTACCTGTTGTACCACTGGTAGAGTGGATACGTACGGCATCATCCAGACTACGACATACCAACCCATAGGGATAGTTGTCGCGAAGGTCCTGCTTCGTGGTGAAGGGAATCTTGCGAAGGTCATCGAGGCTGTTGATAGAGTCGGCAGTGATGCCTGCATCACCCAGACGCTTCTTGTAGAAAGGCGACTGCAGGGCAATCTCAATGCTCTTCTTGAGTTTCTGAACTTGCAACTGCTGGAGTTGCTCTCTTGGCATGGTCTCTAATTCCGGCTGCCAATACTCGCCATCGGGTTTGATGGTCGACATGATTTTCTCGTCAGTCATATTATTTACAATTTAGTTATTTACGATTTTACGATTTATGAGTTGTCTGGTTTCGAGAGTTGCATCATCATCACGGCAGCAAGGCCTGCAGTCTCTGTACGGAGACGGCTGCTGCCCAGATGGACAGAGATATAGCCGGCGTCAACAGCCTCACGCACCTCGTCGATGGAGAAGTCTCCCTCGGGACCGATCAGGACGGTCGAGGCGTGAGAACCATCGGAGGGTTTCTGCAACTCGTCGAAGAGGTAACTGCGGGGAATCTCCTCGTAGCAGTGGGCGATGAATTTGCGGCCCTCGCGCGGCTGGCGGATGAAGGTCTTGAAGGGAGTCATCCCCTCGAGTTGAGGCATCCACGCCTTGCGGCTCTGTTTGACGGCTGAGATGACAATCTTCTCGACACGGGGCAGTTTGACAATATGGCGCTCGGAGAACTGACAGTCGAGGAACGTGAGTTCGTCGATGCCTATCTCCGTCACCTTCTCCGTCATCCACTCCATACGATCCATCATCTTCGTCGGTGCAATAGCCAGATGAATGCGTCCCAACCACTGGCGTTCCTGAGGCAAGGTCTCCACGATCTCATACCCGCAGCGATGAGAAGTCGCCTCGGTCACCTGCGCACGATAGTAGTTCCCTACCCCATCCATCAGGAAGAGTTCGTCACCCTCCTTGAGCCGCAGCACGCGGACGGCGTGGGCACACTCATCAGCAGGCAGCGCTGACTGCCGGGCTGCATCGGGAACGTAAAAGTATCGGGACTCTTTCAAGTTTGAAATTTTGAGATTTGAGTTTTGAGATTTGAGATTTATGATTTCTTCTCAGGATGGAAGACGAGGGCAAACGACACACCTACCACCAGAGCAAAGGTGGCAAAGATGAACCAGCAGGTCGTCCAGTCGCCCAGCAGATAACCATTATTCCATTGGCAATAATAGTTCACAATCTCTCCCGCTACCAGCGTGCCCACAGTAGCGCCAACGCCATTGGTCATCATCATGAACAGCCCCTGAGCCGAAGCCTTGACAGACGATTCGCACTCCTGGTCGACGAAGATACCACCCGAGACATTGAAGAAGTCGAAGGCCACACCATAGACGATGCACGAGAGGATGAACATGATCACCCCAGGCATTGCCGGATTGCCAATGCCGAAGAAGCCGAAGCGGAACACCCAGGCAAACATCGACATGAGCATCACCACCTTGATGCCATAACGCTTCAGGAAGAAGGGGATCATCAGGATGCAGAGCGCCTCGCTGATCTGAGAGATACTCGTCAGCAGTGTGGCATTGTTGGCAGCAAACGAAGAGGCGACGGCAGCGTCGGCACTACCCTTGAAACTGGTGATGAAGGGGCCGGCATAGCCGTTGGTGACCTGCAGACACATGCCCAGCAGGGCTGAGAAGATGAAGAACAAGGCCATCTGGCGGCGCTTGAACAACTTAAAGGCGTTGAATCCGAGCGTTTCTGCCAGCGACACCTGCTGTTCCTTCTTCTCGATCTTACACTCTGGCAATGTGAGGCAATAGAGGAAGAGCACCATGCTCAGCAATCCCGATACGAAGAACTGCATATAAGTATACTGGAACTTATGAGCATTGTCGGCCAAGGTAAGGGCAAAACTGCCGTCTTCCCATACAGCACAGTTCACAAACCACATGGTGAGGATGAATCCCACGGTGCCAAGCACGCGGATGGGCGGGAAATCCTTAACGGTGTCGAGACCGTTTTTCTTCAGAATAGAGAATGCGGTGGTGTTGGCGAGTGCAATCGTGGGCATATAAAAGGCCACACTCAACGTATAGAGCGCGATGAAGAGCGACTTGTCGGGCAGTTCCTGTCCGAAGCCACTCTGACTGCCCAGCCACCAGCAGCCCAGCATGAAACCGCCTGCCAGCAGATGGCACAGGCCCAGCAGGCGCTGAGGTTGGATATACTTGTCAGCAACAACACCCATCAGGGTAGGCATAAAAATACTCACGATACCCTGAATGGCGTAGAACCAGGAGATCTTGTCGCCGAGTCCGGCTACTCCAAGATAGTTGCCCATACAGGTGAGATAGGCTCCCCAGACGGCAAACTCCAGGAAGTTCATCAGTGATAACCGGAATTTCAAATGCTTCATTGTCTTTAGTTTTAATTATTGGACTTAGGTCGTATCATCGGACGTTCACCCAGACGGCGTGCACGCGGTTTGAGAGAGTCTGTCGTTGTCGAATCTACTTTCTCAGGCACAGCCACGGGCGCCTGCGGTTGGTCTTTCTCTTCAGCAGTCTCCTTGTGGTGGAAACGCATCAACTGGATATGGTTGAGCAACAGGATGCAGACCTCGCTCTCGTTGTCGGTCACATCGCGGCGCGACATATAGAAAAAGCCTTCCAGACGCTTGGCCTTCAGATTGCAGGCAGGCATACGGAGTGTAGAGCCGCCTGTGATATTGATGGGTATAGAGGCGGTCACCACGCTGTCGTTCTCATAAGTCACGGAGAGATAGGCGGTACCGTTTCTGGAGCCGCTCTGGGCAAGGAACCGGGAGCCGAACGTAAGCAGGAAACTGTCGCCCTTATAGAAAGAGGTGTCGGCCTTCTGCGAGAACTGCACGATATGATAAGGCGGTATGGGCATCAGCGTGAGTTGCCGCTTGCCTTCCCACACATCAGTAGTGTCGCCAGAAACAGACTGCGTGGTAAAGCGCTCGACCTCACCCTCCGAGGCTCCCAGCAGGATGGCCTCGTCGCCCAAACGCTTCTGGATACGCGAATAGATCTCGTTCATCAGTTCCATGTGGTTGTAATAGTATACCAGCGTGGAATCAAAGTCGTCGTTCGTCAGACCGTATTTCTTGAGGACCGTCTGCATATTATAACGACGGTCATAGTCTGTGGTACCGGCACGGCTGTTGCTGATACCTTGGGAGACGTAGTAATCGTACATCAGGTCTTCCATCTCGTCGGGCTGAAGATACTCTGGCGGTACCTGTGGCTTACAGGCAGACAAGAATACCATCACGGCTGCCGCAACGATGGCCAGATGTAAGCCCCGACGTCTCATTTCTCCTGGTCTGATTGGTCTTCCTGTTGCACGACACTCTTGCCAAGCGACATCTTGCTGATCGCCTCGCGATAGAACAGTAGCAGCCATACGACACTCACGCTGATGCACGAGTCGGCGAAGTTGAACACCGGACTGAAGAACACGAAGTGCTCGCCTCCCACGAAAGGCATCCACAGGGGCCACTCCGTCTCTATCAGCGGGAAGTAGAACATGTCGACCACCTTTCCCATCAGGAAGGGAGCATAGCCCGTGCCGAAGGGTACGAAGTAAGACAGATAATAGGGCGATGAGGCATTGAACACAAGACCATAGAACATACAGTCGATGAGGTTGCCCGCTGCACCAGCCAAGATAAACGACAGACAGACGATATAACCCGTCTTTGCCTGGCGCTTCACTTCCAGCCAGATGTAGTAACCCAAGGCAGAAATGGCAATCACACGGAAGAGAGACAGGATGATCTTGCTGCCAAGTTGCATACCGAAGGCCATACCGTTGTTCTCGATGAAGGTGATGTAAAACCAGTCTGTCACATGGATACTCTCATGCAAGGTCATAGATGTCTTCACCCAGATCTTGATGGCCTGGTCTATCAAGAGGACGGCGAATACTACAAGTACCGCCATCCTGCCCTTGGTCAGTATAGGTCCCGACTGTCTCACTTCTTGTTCTGCATCATCTTCGATTCCACACTCAGCGTAGCATGCGGGACTGCACGAAGACGCTCCTTGGGAATCAGTTTGCCCGTGATACGGTCGATACCATAGGTTTTGTTTTCTATGCGCACTAAGGCTGCCTTCAAACCCTGAATGAACTTCTGCTGGCGAGCAGCCATAGTAATCAACTCCTCCTTTGACTGGGTGGCACTACCCTCCTCCAAAGCCTTGTAGGTGGGAGAAGTGTCGTCGACGTCGTTGGAGTCTTGGTTTGTCAGCACGCGCATCATCTGATCATAATCGCGCTTGGCCAAAGCCATCTTCTCGTTAATAATCTGACGGAACTCTTCCAGTTCTTCATCAGTGTAGCGTGTTTTCTCTGCCATAATGATTGAGATGTTAAGTAATTACTATATAATATTTATGATTTTACAACCTTAATGTTCAACGTGAAGTCGTCGAAGTCAACTTGCTGACCGTCATTGGTTTCCAGGCGGATGGCATCTGCCAAGACCTGTGTCTGGATGTAGTCAGCGAAACTGTCTACGGCCTTCTGTACATCGGCATTCGGACTGAGTGTCACCACAATGCGGTCAGTGATCTCGAGCCCACTCTCCTTTCGGATGTTCTGAATACGGTTGATGAGTTCGCGGGCCATACCCTCGTTCTTCAACTCTTCAGTCAGTTCCACCTCAAGGGCTACTGTCAGGTTGCCTTCGTTAGCCACCAGCCAGCCGGGAATATCCTCAGAGATGATCTCCACATCAGCAGCCTCGACAGTCAGCGCCTGTCCTTCAACCTCGATACCGATGGTGCCGTCTTTCTCCAATGCGGCAATCTGCTCCTGCGTGAGTTGGTCCATCGCAGCGGCAACACCCTTCATGAGTTTGCCGAACTTCTTGCCCATCGTACGGAAGTTGCACTTCACCTTCTTCACCAGCACGCCAGCACCCTCGACGAAACGGAGTTCCTTCACATTCACCTCGTTCATGATCAGGTCCTTGACGGCCTCGATATGCTTCTGCTGCTCAGCATCGACGGCAGGAATCATGATGGCCTGCAGCGGCTGACGCACCTTGATGTTCACCTTACGGCGCAGCGCCAGAACCATCGACGTAATCTTCTGGGCCATCTCCATGCGGGCTTCAAGGTCTTTGTTGACCTGAGAATCATCTGCCACAGGGAATTGGTCGAGATGGACAGAGTCGAGTTCTCCGCCTAAGTCCTTATAGAGTTGGTCGGCATAGAATGGCGCAAACGGCGCGAGGAGTTTGGAAATGGTCATCAGACAGGTGTAGAGGGTCTGATAAGCACTCAGTTTGTCGGCACTCATTTCCTTACCCCAGAAACGCTTTCGGTTCAGACGGACATACCAGTTGGAGAGGTCGTCGTTGACGAAGGCGTCAATGAGTCGGCCAGCGCGGGTCGGATCGAAGCCGTCAAGTTCTTTCTCTACGCCTTTGATGAGGGTGTTCAGGCAGGAGAGGATCCAGCGGTCAATCTCCGGGCGCTCTGCGAAGGGCACCTGTGAGGCCTTCGGATCGAAGCCGTCTACATTGGCATAGAGTGCGAAGAAACTATAGGTGTTATATAACGTACCAAAGAACTTACGACGCACCTCGTCGACGCCCTCCGGGTCGAACTTCAGGTTGTCCCAAGGCTCGGAGTTGGTCATCATATACAGACGGACGGCATCAGAACCGAACTTGCCAATCATATCGAAAGGATTCACCACATTACCCACATGCTTCGACATCTTATTGCCCTTGGCATCGAGCACAAGGCCTGAAGAAATCACATTCTTGAAGGCCACCGAGTCGAAGATCATCGTCGCAATGGCGTGAAGTGTGAAGAACCAACCACGAGTCTGGTCTACACCCTCGTTGATGAAATCACATGGGAAGGCGATACCCTTATCGATGAGGTCTTTATTCTCAAACGGATAGTGAATCTGAGCGTAAGGCATAGAACCTGAGTCGAACCACACATCGATCAGGTCGCTCTCGCGCTTCATGGGCTTACCACTCTCGCTGACAAGCACAATGTCGTCCACATAAGGACGGTGAAGGTCGATCCGGTCGTAGTTCTCCTTCGACATATCTCCAGGCACGAAGCCCTTGTCCTTCAGCGGATTGCTCTTCATAAAGCCTGCCTTGACAGATTTCTCGATCTCGTTGTAGAGTTCCTCGACTGAGCCGATGCAGATCTCCTTGCCATCCTCGTCCCGCCAGATGGGAAGCGGCGTACCCCAGAAACGGGAACGGGAGAGGTTCCAGTCGTTCAGGTTCTCCAGCCAGTTGCCGAAGCGGCCTGTACCAGTGCTCTCGGGTTGCCAGTTGATGGTCTTGTTGAGTTCGAACATACGGTCTTTCTTGGCCGTACTCTTAATGAACCAAGAGTCGAGGGGATAGTAGAGCACAGGTTTGTCTGTACGCCAGCAATGTGGGTAGTTGTGTACGTGCTTCTCTATCTTCAGGGCAGTACCCTCCTGTTTCATCTCCATACAGATAACAATATTCAGATCCTCAGCCTTCGAGGCAGCCTGCTCGTCGTACTTACCATTCTGGTTGAACTCTGGGGCATACGCATTCTTCACATAGTCGCCTGCATGATGGGCATAGCCCTCCTTGTTGACACACTTCGCGATGAAGTTATCGTCGAGTTCGTCCATCACGTAGTACTTACCCTGCAAGTCTACCATCGGACGCGTCTCACCTCTTTTATTTATAAGGAACAGGCTCGGGATATGGGCATCCTTAGCCACCTTGGCGTCGTCGGCACCAAACGTAGGTGCGATATGCACGATACCGGCGCCGTCCTCTGTGGTCACATAGTCACCTGGAATCACGCGGAAGGCCTCGCTCTCCATCTCGACGAACTTGTCTTTGCCGTTCTCGCTGGCAAACACTTTCTCTGGATGGGCTTCTGCATATGCCTTCACATAGTCAGCAGCATTGGCGTCGAGTTTGGCTGAAGGCTTTACCCAAGGCATGAGTTGCTGATATTTCAGACCGACGAGTTCTTCACCCGTGTAACGGCCTACAATACGATAGGGCACGAACTTCTCTCCCTTGTTGTATTCAGGCATTTCCTCACCATCGGTGATATTACCTTCTGGAGCGAGGTATGCGTTCAGACGACTCTCTGCGAGAATGATGGTGATCTTCTCGCCATTGTAGGCATTGTAGGTCTCCACAGCCACATAGTCGATCTTTGGACCTACACAGAGGGCCGTATTGGAGGGTAATGTCCAAGGGGTCGTCGTCCATGCTACGAAATAAGGTGTACCCCACTTCGTCCATTCGTCTTTCGGATTCAGGGCCTTAAAGAGGGCCGTCACCGTCGTATCCTTCACATCCCGATAGCAGCCGGGCTGGTTCAGTTCGTGTGAACTGAGTCCTGTGCCTGCGGCAGGAGAATATGGCTGGATGGTGTAGCCCTTATAAAGCAATCCTTTTTTATAGAACTGCTGGAGCAACCACCACAACGTCTCGATATATTTGTTGTCATAGGTGATGTACGGATTATCAAGATCGACGAAGTAGCCCATCTTCTCGGTGAGGTCTCGCCACTCCTGGGTATACATCATCACGTTCTCGCGACATTTCTTGTTGTAGTCCTCTGTCGAGATGTACTTATCGGAAGCCTTGTTGTCGATATCAGCCTTGGTGATGCCCAGTTCTTTCTCCACACCCAGTTCTACGGGCAGTCCATGAGTATCCCAGCCGGCCTTGCGCTTCACCTGGAAGCCCTTCATCGTCTTGTAGCGGTTAAAAGTATCCTTAATCGTACGCGCCAGCACGTGGTGGATACCAGGATGTCCATTAGCAGAAGGAGGTCCTTCGAAGAATACAAACTGCGGACAGCCCTCACGCTCTTCCACCGAGCGCCAGAACACATTCTTCTCTCTCCACATCCCGAGGATGTCGTCATTCACCTTTGTCAGGTCCAGGCCGTTATGTTCGGCAAATCTTTTAGCCATTTTATATTGCTTTTTATATCTTTTCTCTTTTAGCGTGCAAAGGTAAGCAAATTATCTGACCTGACAAAAGAAATAAATAATTTTAAGATTTTTACTTTAAAAGTTTGTTCTTTCGAAAAAAAATAACTACCTTTGCAACATAATAGACAATCTCAATAACTAATAATATTTTAACTGTATGGTATTAATGATTCTTCAGCTCTGCATTGTATTGGGAGCGTTGTGGGTAGGTTCGCGATACGGCTCACTTGCCCTTGGTGCCATTTCCGGTATCGGATTGGCCCTACTCGTGTTTGGATTCGGCTTAAAGCCAGGAACCCCTCCAACAGACGTCATCTACATCATCATCGCTGCTGTGACCTGCGCTGGCATCATGCAGGCCTCTGGTGGTATGGATTGGCTGATTCAGATGGCAGAAAAGTTGTTGCGCAAGCATCCGGACCGCATCACCTTCCTGGCACCAATCACTACATTCTTCTTGACAGTACTTGTTGGTACGGGACATGTCGTATATACTTTGATGCCAATTATTTGCGACATTGCATTAAAGAAAGGCATAAGACCGGAGCGGCCTTGCGGCGTAGCCTCTATCGCATCGCAGGTAGGCATCACTTGTTCACCTATCGCTGCTGCCGTAGTGGCTTTCGTATCCATTTCTAATGCCAACAATTTCGACATCACGATTCCTGGCGTGCTGATGATTTCCATCCCTGCCTGCCTCTGTGGACTGATGGCCGCTGCTGCTGCTTCCTATCATCGTGGTCTAGACCTTGACAAGGATCCTGATTTCCAGAAGAAGATTGCCGACCCAGCACAACGGGAATACATCTATGGCAGCGGTGCTACGACTCTGGATAAAGAAATCCCGCAGTCTGCCAAGAATGCCGTGTTTATCTTCCTCGGTGCCCTCGTCGTCATCGTGTTCTTCGCTATCTTCCAGAATGCGCTGCCGTCATACGACACACTACGCGCCATAAAGGGTAGCAGTCCATTGACCATCAATGAGAATATGTCGCTGACAGCCGATCAACTGGTGAAAGCAAAAGTGCATATGGCAGGAATGACAGAGTGGTTCAGCAAGCCGCTGGCCATGAACATCGTCATCCAGATTGTGATGATTACGGCCGCTGCCCTCATGATCATCTTCTGTAAGGCTGCACCAAAGAAAGCCGTTTCCGGTCCTGTGTGGCAGTCAGGTATGGTTGCCGTCGTCGCCATCTATGGTATCGCCTGGCTCGCTGACACCTATTTCTCTAATTACATGAGTGAGATGCAGGCCATGCTCGCCGACATCGTGAAGGAGTACCCTTGGTCGATTGCCTTCGTGTTCTTCCTGGTATCCGTACTTATCAACTCTCAGGGTGCTGTGGTGGTGGCCATGTTGCCGCTGGCTTATCAACTGGGTATTGCCGGACCCGTGCTGTTGGGTGTGCTGCCTTCAGTATACGGCTATTTCTTCATCCCGAACTACCCCTCAGATATCGCCACAGTGAACTTCGACCGTTCTGGTACGACCGTCATCGGCAAATACCTGCTGAACCACTCGTTCATGATGCCAGGCCTTATCTGTGTGTTCACCTCAACGATTGTAGCCTACATCCTCACAACGATATTCTACTAACTGACGCGCATCTGCTGGAGCAGCGACTTCTGCCGCTCCGACAGGTTCGTAGGCAGTTTCACCTGATAGGTGATAATCAGATCACCGAAAGTCCCGTCTCCGCGGTCATATCCCTTGCCACGGAGACGTACTTTTGTACCCGGCTGTGTCTCGGGTTTGATCTTCATCTTCACTTTCTGACCATTGTTCAGCGAAAGCATCACCTCACCACCCAACAGAGCCGTATAGAGGTCGATGGTCACGTTGGCGTTCATCTCACCAGAGTGAGTACGTGCCTGATGACCAAAACCGGAGCCCCCTGAGTTAAAGCCCTGGAAACCTCCAAAGCCCCCACCCTGACGACCTTTCCTGCCAAAGAGGCTCTCGAAGAAATCGCTGAATCCACCGCCTGAACCAGAAGTGAACTGTGAGAAATCGAAGCCGCCGAAGGGGTTGCCGCCACCTGCATCACCACCAAAACCGTTGGCGTTGAAGGCTTCAGCCTGTTTCCACTGTTCCCCATATTGGTCATATTTCTTTCGCTTTTCAGGGTCACCAATCACATCATACGCCTCCTGCAAAGCCTGAAACTTCGCCTGTGCTTTCGGGTCGTCAGGATGCAAATCTGGATGGAACTGTTTAGCCCGTTTCAGATATGCCTTCTTCACATCCTTCTGCGCTATCGTCTTGTCAACGCCCAGAATCTTATAATAATCAATAAATGCCATAATTATTCCTCCTATACTTTTTATTAGTTCTTTTACCTAAAAAACTGCAAAAAGTGTGCCTAATTACAGGCAAACTCTTGGTTTATTAGATAATTCTTCGTATTTTTGCAGAAAAATTGACGTACAAATGAACAAAATTACACTGATAGCCTTTACCCTTACAGTTTCTTTCATGCTCCCTGCATTAGGACAGACATCAAAAACCGTTCGCATGAAGGTCATTGAGACCAGCGACGTACACGGGCATTTCTTCCCATACGATTTCATGGAGAAGAAACCTCTCAAGGGAACCCTCTCCCGTGCTAATTCATATATTAAGAAGGAACGCGCGACCTATGGCGAGAACCTTCTCCTCATCGACAATGGCGACATCCTTCAAGGACAACCCTGCGTCTATTGGTCGAACTACGTGATGCCCACCAATGAGAACCTCGCTGCCTCTGTCATCAACTATATGCAGTATGATGCCGAAACCGTTGGCAATCACGACATAGAGCCTGGGCATAAGGTCTACGACAAATGGATTCGGGAAGTGCGATGCCCACTCCTTGGCGCAAACATCGTGAAAGCCGGTTCTGACGGCACTGCCCATCCCAAGAACATCTACAACGGCCTACAGCCCTACTCTGTCCACTATGTTGACGGTGTGAAAATCTGCATCATCGGCATGCTCACCCCTGCTATTCCCAACTGGCTGACAGAGAACGTGTGGAAGGGGCTGGAGTTTGAGGAGATGACCGCTTGCGCGCGCAAATGGGTGAAATATGTCAAGGAAGTAGAGCGTCCCGACCTGATCTTCGGCTTGTTCCATTCCGGCAAAGACGGCGGCATCGTCACTGATGATTACGAGGAGAACGCCACTGCTGCCGTTGCACGTGAGGTACCAGGCTTCGACATCATATTCTTCGGACATGACCATCAGGTACACAACGAATGGATTACCGACAAAGAAGGCCGTCAGGTGCTGATCATCGACCCTTCATGTTACGTCAAGAACATTGCTGAGGCAGAGATTGAACTGACTTACGAGAAGGGCCACCTGGTAAAAAAAGATATCAAGGGTAAGATTGTGAGCGTACTCGACGAAGAAATCGATGAAGAGATGATACGTCATTTCCAGCCACAGATTGATGGTGCAAAGGCCTATGTGGGCCGCAAAATCGGAACCTTCGGCGCCTCGATCTACACCCGCGACAGTTTCTTTGGCAACTCGGCTTTCACCGACCTTATCCACAATTTGCAATTACAAATCACCGGGGCTGACATCAGCATCGCCGCCCCGTTGTCGTTCAATGCGGTCATCAAGGAAGGCGAAGTCACCGTAGCCGATATGTTCAAACTCTACCGCTTCGAGAATCTGCTACTGGTACTCCGTATGACTGGCGAGGAGATACACAAGCATCTTGAGATGAGTTACGACATGTGGACCAATCAGATGAAATCACCCGATGACCATATCCTTCTGCTCAACGAACAGACGAAAGAAGACCAGCAGCGGACCGGATTCAAATACTACACCTTCAATTTCGATTCTGCCTGCGGTATTGATTATGAGGTCGACGTGACCAAGCCCGACGGTGAAAAAGTGCGCATTCTGCAGATGTCTGACGGAACGCCCTTTGACGAGAAAAAGTGGTACAAAGTCGCCATGAACAGTTATCGCGCCAACGGTGGTGGAGAGTTGCTCACACACGGTGCTGGCATTCCGAAGAATTCGTTGTCCAGCCGAGTGCTCTACTGCAGCGAACTCGATCAGCGCCACTATCTCATGGAGGAAATCGAACGTCAGAAAACTGTCAATCCCAAAGCCAATACCAACTGGAAGTTCGTACCTGAGGCTTGGGCTCAACCGGCTATCGAACGCGACCGTAAACTGTTGTTTGGAAAATGAGATACTATTTCGTATTCTGCCAGGAAGACCTGCTTCTGGAAAAACGTCCCGATGGCACCTACACGATTCCGTTGTGTGACGAACCGCCCACAGAGACAAGACCCTGGACCAACATGATGACTATCTCACCGATGGACGATGGCACAGAAGTCAGAGCCTATCGCATTGACAGTCCTGTCACCGACAGCAGCCAGTATGAAATGGTCGGCCTGAGACAGAGTTTCTACAAACTGGAGAAGCCGCTTTACCTGAAGGCGGGCAAATGCCAGGAACTACTCTACTGGGACAAGAACACGAAATTCTGTGGTGTCTGCGGAGCCCCCATGCGCATGGATACCGAGATATCCAAGAAATGCACAGAGTGCGGAAAGGAGATTTGGCCACAATTAGCCACAGCCGTCATTGTACTCATCCATCGGGGTGACGAAGTGCTGCTTGTGAGAGCCAAGAACTTCCGTACGGATTTCTACGGCCTGGTGGCTGGCTTCGTCGAGACGGGCGAGACGCTCGAGGAAGCCGTTGCCCGTGAAGCACTGGAGGAGACGGGGGTCACCATCACCAACATCCGTTATTTCGGCAGTCAGCCTTGGCCCTACCCGTGCGGTCTGATGGTCGGGTTCAATGCCGACTACGTCAGCGGCGATATCCATCTGCAGCGCTCAGAGATTGCCAAAGGCGGATGGTTCCGCAAGGATCATCTTCCGACCATCCCCGAGAAACTGTCCATCGCGCGCATGTTGCTTGATGCGTGGATAGAGGAATCCTAATACTCTAAGAGTTTCATCGTCATCTGACCCTTATAAGAGATAAGGGTCTCGACCAGATAACAACTGGCACCGTCTGGTATACAGAGTGTAGCGTTGAAATGGAGTCCAGCCGCATCAGCACTACTATACTCCATATTGGCCAGCACGGCCTCATTCAGGAAGTTGACGGGTACCAACTTCTCGTACTGTTGCTTGCGGAAGTCTTTGGAATAGATACAATTACCGCCACGATATACGCTGATGTGCATGATATTGTCGTAATACACATTCTCCACCTCCATGCCGTCCTCATTGAATGTATGATGCGTTACTTTGAACCGCGTGGGATTGATAGCAATATACCAGTGATAGCGCTCGCCTCCGAAATTCACCACAGAATCCTTCTTCACCTGATGGGTATAGGTCATCACCGACGGACGAACATGCGTGAAGTCGGAGACGGCTTCTGCTTCGTCGCTCTTGACGAGTTTCACCAGATCGCCGTTCTGATTACGGAAACTGAAAATATGGGCAGTATGCTGTTCAATGGCGTAAGTAGTGCCGGAAGAGAGTACAAGCGAGTCGCCGACAATCTTGAAATAGGCCGGCATACTGGTGGTATCAGCATAGAAGATCGTATCGCCCGCCACGCGGAACGTGAGGTCTTCTGTCTCAGCATCAACCCACACGCCCTGCAAAAGAGACTTTGCTTCGAGGTTCTCCTGTGTTGATTGCTCCTCTGACGGCTGACATCCAGAACAACCAGACAACAGCACGATTGCCACCACTATAACACCAAGCCTCATCATCTATCAACTATTTTCCGATGCAGTGATATTCAAATGCATTCTCTTCCAGTTCCTCAATATCAAAGATATTACGACCATCGATGACCAGCGGACGCTTCATCGCCTTCTTGATGACACCCCAGCCTGGCAGACGGAACTCCTTCCACTCTGTAAGCAGCAGCAGGGCATCAGCATCAAGCACAGCGTCGTACATATCCCGACAATAGGTCACCGTATCTCCGATTCTACGCTTACACTCCTCCATAGCGATAGGGTCGTAGACACGCAACTGGCATCCAGCAGCCAACAGTTTCTCAATCATCACGAGGGCCGTCGACTCACGCATATCGTCAGTCTCAGGCTTGAACGACAGCCCCCACATGGCGATGGTTTTACCCTTCAAGGCTTCCACGCTGCCAAACGATTTCACCAGTTTTTCGAACAGCACACTCTTCTGACGCTCATTCACGCGCTCTACAGCCTTGAGCACCTCCATCGAGTAGCCGTTCTGGTCGGCAGTCTTGATGAGTGCCTTCACATCTTTGGGGAAACACGAACCGCCATAACCACAGCCTGCATAGAGGAACTTTCGTCCGATACGGGTATCAGAACCGATTCCCGCTCGTACCATATTAACATCCGCGCCCACGCGCTCACACAGGTTGGCGATATCGTTCATAAACGAGATACGTGTGGCAAGCATCGAGTTGGCGGCATACTTCGTCATCTCGGCCGAAGGGATATCCATGAAGATCACACGGAAATTATTGATCAGGAAAGGTTTGTAGAGTTTAGTCAGCACCTTCTTGGCGTGCTCGCTCTCCACACCCACCACCACACGGTCGGGCGACATAAAGTCCTTGATGGCGTTACCCTCCTTCAGGAACTCTGGGTTCGATGCCACATCGAACTCAATGTTTACACCACGCTTCTCCAATTCTTCCTCAATGGCCTTGCGTACCTTCTTGGCTGTACCCACAGGCACTGTCGACTTCGTGACCACCACCACATAGTGGTTCAGGTGCTGTCCGATGGTACGGGCCACCTGCAACACGTATTTCAGATCAGCCGACCCGTCCTCGTCGGGCGGTGTACCTACAGCCGAGAACACAATCTGCACATCGTCGAGCACTGAGGCGAGATCGGTGGTAAACTTCAGTCGGCCAGCAGCCACATTCTTCTTCACCAGTTCGTCGAGGCCAGGCTCATAGATGGGAATCTGCCCATTCTGAAGCCGTTCTATCTTGGCAGCGTCGACGTCGACGCAAGTGACAATTGCACCTGTATCAGCGAAACACGTTCCTGATACCAGTCCTACATATCCTGTTCCTACTATCGCTATATTCATATCCTATTCAAACACTTCCGCATCTTTCAGCAAGGGTTGCTTCAAGTCCTTCTCGCTTGTCAGCACCTCTGCAGGATCGATAGGCCACTCGATACCTAGATCGGGATCGTTCCAACGGATACCGGCATCGCACTGAGGTGCATAGGGATTATCCACCTTATAGGTGAAGATGGCCTCTTGGCTGAGCACCAGAAATCCATGAGCGAACCCACGGGGGATGAAGAACTGGCGTTTGTTCTCCTCGCTCAGTTCCACCATCACATGCTGACCAAACGTCGGACTCGACTTGCGGATATCCACAGCCACATCGAGCACCTTGCCCTTGATCACGCGCACAAGTTTGGCCTGCGAGGCATCACCTTTCTGATAATGCAGGCCGCGTAAGACACCGTACGACGATTTCGATTCGTTATCCTGGATGAATACCGTCCGACCTACATGCTCGTCAAACTCTGCCTGCTTCCAGGCCTCCATGAAATAGCCGCGTGCATCTTGAAACACCTTGGGCTCGATGATGAAAACGCCCTTGATTTTGGTCTCTTTATATTCCATAATCTAGAAATTTTGTGCAAAGATACGGCAAAAAAATCATTTAATGGTAATTTTAAGTTTCTTTTATTTGTTTATATGGAAAAAATGCCGTAATTTTGCACACGTGATTGAACTTGAACGACATATTGAGATACTTTTACTGAGCAACGACTGCGTCATTGTGCCTAATCTAGGCGGTTTTGTGGCGCACAATATCGAGGCGCGGTATGAAGAACAGGAGCAATTGTTCCTCCCGCCACTTCGTACATTGGGCTTCAATCCCCAACTCACCATCAATGACTCGCTCCTGGTTCAGTCCTATATCGAGGCCTACGACATCAGTTACCCTGTCGCCCTCCAGCGCATTGAGGGCGAGGTGGAGGAACTGAAGCAGCATCTCCAGAACGAAGGCTCCTACGAACTTAACGACATCGGCATACTGGCACTCAACGAAGACGGCAATTACGTCTTCACCCCATGTGAGGCCGGCATCCTCACCCCTACCCTCTACGGACTCAGTTCGGTGGAGATGGCTCGTCTCGACGTACAGTCACAGCCCACCGACGTCCCAGCAACGGCAAAGGATGAGGCCACCCATGCGCGCATCGTCGACATGAGCAGTATAACACCTGAAACGGAACAGGATGCCGATGATCTGGACGAAGCAGAGGAGAATGACGTCGTCCGCATCAAATACACCTGGATTCGCAACACGGTGGCCATTGCTGCCATCCTGCTGGCAGCCTTCATCCTCGTACTGCCCACAGGCAAGACGGAGATGATGACACGTACCATCAGCAATATCAACAACGGCCTGTTCTTCGGCATGATGACCGAGAAGGACACTAACGCCAGCAAGATTTCCATATCGAAGATTGAGGAGCGTGGGGCGAGGAGTGAGAATACTCAGAAGGCAGACTCACAAGATAAATCGGTGGCAGACTTACAAGATAAATCGGTGGCAGACTCTGCTGTTGTAACAAGCACAAACGGAAATCTCACTCCACACTCCACACTCCACACTCCACAAAAACAATTCTGCATCGTGCTCGCCAGTTACGTTTCCATGCGCAATGCCAACGCCTTCATCGAGCGCCTCCAGAAACAGGGCTACGACCAGGCAGAGATTTTCGAGCGCAACAACATCCGCCGCGTCATCTACGGTCATTACGCCTCTGAGAACGACGCCTACAACGACCTCCGCCGTTTTCATCGCCAATCCGAAACCGCTGAGGCCTGGGTAATGTCGCTCTGACCGCCTCCAAAGGCAATCATCTGTAAACTGTAAACCGTAAACTGTAAACCAGAAAAATGAAACGTGTCCGTTGTCCCAAATGCGAGAATTTCATCACCTTCGACGAGACTCAATACGTCGACGGGCAGTCGCTCGTGTTCCAGTGTCCAGACTGCGGTAAGCAGTTTGCCATACGCATAGGTGTGAGCAAGTTGCACGACAGGCAGAAGGATGAGCATCCTGATGAGAAGGCCAACGAAGAGGGCTGCGGCTCCATCGTCGTCATCGAGAACATGTTCCACTACAAGCAGGTCATCCCGCTCCGTATGGGCGACAACGTCATCGGACGCCACCAGAAGGGCAACCCCATCAGCACACCCTTCGAGACCGTCGACCCCAGCGTAGACCTGAACCACTGCACTATCACCGTCAGCCGCGACAAACGGGGCCGACTTAAATACACCCTGAAAGACAACAACAGCAATACAGGTACCTTCGTCGACAATGTCGAACTTACCCCTCGTGAGCGTCGCATCATTTCCGACGGTACCCTATTCACCATCGGCGCCACCAGCATCATCCTCCGCTCTGCCGAGACGGATGACGCATCTGACCGGCCGGAGAGACGATAGTAACTTGTTCTGATGCCTCGCAAATAAAACAATAAAGTTCCCTGTCGGACCGGCAGGGAACTCTTTGTTACTGATACTGGGAAGTCTTAAAGATTGAGGCTCTTCTTGATGGCCTCGATCTTCTCCAGCGCACCGTTTGTGCAACGCTCATAGCAGCCAGCACACTTGAAACTGGAATCCTTCACCTCGCAGTAGAACTTGATCTTCGGCTCTGTGCCCGAAGGACGCACACTGACCTTCGTGCCATCCTCGCAGAACCACTGGAGCACGTTCGACGTGGTGGGCATATTGATCTTCTCCTTCGAACCGTCGGCCTTTGTAGCCTCCAGCGTCTGATAGTCCTTCCACAGGCAGATCTTAGAGCCACCGAGTTCCTTCGGCGGGTTGTTACGGAAGTCTGCCATCATCTGTTTGATCTCGTCGGCACCGGTCTTACCTGGCTTCACGACATTGATAGTGCTCTCCTTCGAGAAACCGTATTCGGCGTAGATATCCATCAGCAAGTCGTACAGCGTACGGCCGTTGTCCTTGGCCCAGGCTGCAATCTCACAGATCAGACAGATGGACGCTGGGGAGTCCTTGTCGCGTACCTTATCAAACGGCAGGAATCCGAACGACTCCTCACCGCCGCCGATATACTTCTGCTTGCCCTCAGAGATGCGGATCTCGTTGGCAATCCACTTGAAGCCTGTGTAGCAGTCGCGCAGTTCAACACCGTTCTTCTTGGCAATCTCGGCAATCTCCTCGGTGGTCACGATGGTCTTCACGAGGAACTCATTGCCCTTCAACTGGCCGAGTTTCTTCTTGTTGGCGATGATGTACCAGCAGAACATCATGCAGGTCTGGTTACCATTCAGGATCTCCCACTCGCCCTTATTGTTGCGGCAGACGATGGCCAGACGGTCGGCGTCGGGGTCAGAAGCAATCACCAGGTCGGCATTCAGTTTCGTACCGAGTTTCATACCCAGCGTCATAGCCTCGGCATTCTCGGGATTCGGGCTGACAACCGTCGGGAAGTTACCGTCTATCTCCATCTGCTCGCGGACGACGTGGATGTTCTGGAATCCCCAAGAGCGCAGGGCCTCAGGAATGATCACACGACCCGTACCGTGCATAGGCGAATAGACGATATTGAGGTCCTTTTGGCGCAGGATGACATCCTGATCGACCATAGCCTCCTTCACGGCCTGCAGGTAGTCCCAGTCCATCTCTCCACCGATAATCTCGATAAGGTCGTAGTTGGGTTCGAACTTCACCTGGTCGATGGTCACCTTGTTCACCTCCTCGATGATACCTACATCGTGGGGAGCAAGCACCTGGGCTCCATCGTCCCAGTAAGCCTTGTAGCCATTATACTCACGAGGGTTGTGTGAAGCAGTCACATTCACGCCAGCCTGTGCTCCCAACTGGCGGATGGCGAACGAGATTTCCGGCGTCGGGCGAAGGCTCTCAAAGAGATAAGCCTTGATGCCATTGGCGGAGAAGATGGCTGCTACGGACTCAGCGAACATACGTCCGTTGTTGCGGCAGTCGTGACCTACGACCACAGCGAGATCCTTACGACCAGGGAAGGCCTTGAGGATATAGTTGGCAAAGCCCTGTGTGGCCATACCTACGATGTACTTGTTCATGCGGTTGGTACCAGCACCCATAATACCACGAAGTCCACCCGTACCAAACTCAAGGTTCTGATAGAAGGCGTCGATGAGGGCGGTCTTGTCCTCTGCATCGAGCATTGCCTGAACTTCCTTACGTGTCTCCTCATCAAAGGCCGGAGAGAGCCATTCTTTTGCCCGTGCCTCGCACTGAGCGATCAACTGTGCATTGTCTGCCATAATCACTAATTCTTTTTGTTTTAGACGTTAATAATACTTCTAATCCACAAAGATAAGCATTTTTTGTTTATGGTTTACAGTTTAAGGTTTACAGGCGATTACATTTATGGATTATTAACAATAATAAATACTATTATCATAAAAAAACATCTGCCTACAGTCTTATCATCTGGAAACTGGAAACCGTAAACTGTAAACTGTAAACCGTAAACTGTAAACTATAAACCGTAAACTATAAACTACCCCCCTTGAGCAGGCGATCAATCTCATCAAACTGCTTACCGAGATTCAGATTGAAATAGATCCGATAAAGTGAGGGACCCCATTTGTCTTTCGCTTCAGGTGCGAGACGACGATAGTTCTCCATATAGGGCTGGGCTTTCTGGTACATCTTACGTATCTGCTTCTTATGCCGGCGTGGATCCATATTGAGGACGATGTTCAGACAGGCAGTGCCGGCATTATAGTAGGCATCGGCCATCTGGTCGTTGACGGCTATAAGGCGGTCGCTGTATTTGAGGCATTCGGCGTAGCGTCCCAGATTAAGGAGCATCGTGGACTTGGCGAAGAGGTAGAGTTCATTGAGGGAGTCGGTCTTCAAGGCTTCATCAGCAACCGTAAGTCCAAGTTCATAGTTACCCTTACGCGTATAATTATCCATGAGCCTTGGGAAGAAATAGTTCGATTGTGGGAAGAAAGCAAATCCCTCCCAAAGGATTTCCGTATAGCGTTGCTCATCACCTAAACGGTTCCAGGCCTCGGACACATACTGCAGCGTGTATTCCAGTTTGGATGTATCACGGCGGGCGAGGTCCTGATGCCTGAGGATAAGTACAGGATCACCCATGCGATAGCCACAGTAGGTGGCCCAATAGCCAGCCTCACCCATGCGTGGGTCAGAGCGGAGCAAATCGTATTGGGAAAATAACGGTTGACGACCACAGTCAATATAGGTCTCAAAGAAGTCGTAGGCCACCTGGAAATCAGCCCGCCGCAGATGGTTGGCACCACCGAAGAAGAGGTTCGGCCGATAGCCGAGCAGACGTTGGGAATTATCCTTCCGATAGTCGAGGGGCGCCCTACCCTTCTTGTCTGGCAGCATATCGATGGAGTCGAGGCGCTCAGCGATAGTGAACATGCGCCGAGTGAGGTTGAAGAGTTGGGTAGTGTCGATAGTCTGATGCTTATACATCCTTTCGTTCAGGGCACCGTATTGCTTCTCGACGGCCTGCAGCCATAGGTCATATATGCGGGGATTCTGCTGGTTGGCGGAGTCCTCCAGAAGTGTCGTCATAAGTTGCTCGGCCTTGTCGAAGTTCTTACCACTGCGCAGATAGTTCTCTGCCTCAGCCATCTGTCGCTTCTGAGCATAAGCGGTAATGGTGAAGAGTTGAAGAAGAAAAATAAAAGCCTTATGTCGAGTTTGAAATGTTATCCTTTGTATCATTGTGTCTATATAAATAATGTGTGTTTAGTCCATCTGTCGGAGAGTTTCGTAGATGCGTTGCACAGGGAGTCCCATCACGTTGTAGTAACTGCCTTTGAGACATGTCACCCCGACATAGCCTATCCACTCTTGAATGCCATAGGCTCCTGCCTTGTCGAAGGGCTGGAAGTGGGTGATATAATACTGGATCTCATCGTCGGAGAGAGGTTTGAAGGTGACGTCGGTCGTGACGGCAAAATGACGCTCTGTGGTAGTGGTGAGCATGCAGACTCCAGTAGTGACCTGATGAGTGCGACCACTGATAAGACGGAGCATACGGGCAGCATCGGCTGCGTCGACGGGTTTACCAAGGATCTCTTCCCCGACGATGACAACGGTATCGGCCGTTATGACGAGTTCGTCTGGGGCGAGACTGGCCCGATAGGCATCTGCCTTCTTGCCAGAGATATAGAGCGCCACTTGATCCACAGGCAAGTCTTCTGGATACGACTCGTCGACATCTTGCAGGACGCGCACTTCGAATGGAAGTCCAAGACCACTCAGAAGTTCACGTCTGCGAGGAGAATTGCTTGCCAGGATCAATCTTTTCACCACACTATTTCATTTTGATGCTCATTCACCACCCAAAGGCTTTGGCGTTCATAACCCACTTGCCTTGGGCACGAAGCGTCTGCTCAATAACGTCACGCCCACAGCCATAACCACCCTTGCAATCACTGACATAAAGGGATACATCCTTGATCTCAAGGCATGCATCTTTCGGACAGACAGGACAGCCCACCCGACGCATAATCTCCAAGTCGGGTATGTCATCGCCCATATACATCACCTCTTCGTCTGATAAACCATACTTGGCCAAAAACTGGTCGTAGGTCTCTATCTTCACGGCGCAGGAGATGTATATATCTTCCACACCCAATCCCTCATAACGGTGACGCACGCTTTCGACCTTGGCACCCGTCATGATGGCAATGCGCAGACCAAGTTTCATCGCCAACTGAATGGCGTAGCCGTCCTTGATGTTCGCCGTCCGCTGGGGTACTCCGTCATTACCCATCGTGATGGTCGCGGCACTCAGCACCCCGTCGATATCGAAGATGATTGCACGTATCCTCGTCAGATCGTAGTTTATCATATCATCTGTAAAACGTAAACAATAAACTAAAACTTATTCAAATGCACATTCTCCCACTTCAGTTTGTCTTCGCTCTGTGGCTTACGTTCATCAGTCCAATGGCCGATGGCTAAGATACAGAGGCAATTGAGATTCTCCGGAATATCGAGGATACCACGTATGACGGTGTCGGCAGGCGTGCCATCGTCAAGACCACGGCCACGCATCTGTATCCAGCAGGAGCCCAACCCAAGGTCTTCTGCCTGATACTGCATGGAAATGGCGGCGATAGAACCATCCTCCACCCAACAGTCATTCTGCAGGGGGTCACCCAGTACGACAATGGCTACGGGTGCATCCTTGAGGAACTGGCTGCCGAGGTTTTTGGCATCGGCAAGTTTCTCAAGGTCAACTTTGTCGTCGACGACGACGAACTGCCAGGAGCGCTGACTTTTAGAGGTGGGCGACATGAGGGCGGCACGCAAGATGAGTTTCAAGTCTTCACCGTCAATATCCTCGTCTGTAAACTTCCTGTGGCTGCGACGCTGCTGCGCAAGGTCTTTGAATGCTGTCATATCCGATTTTGTTTTGATTTTCGCTGCAAAGTTAATCATTTTCAGCCACAGAGGCCTCAGTTTTTCACGAAATATATATTAATCTGTGTTAATCTGAGAGTTCTGTGACGTTTTTTGTTTATTTTTGCAATATGAATGGACTTAAGACCATTATCTATCGGAAGTACGAAGACCTGCCCCGACTGAAAGATGATAACTTCTTCCACAGCCGGAGACTCTTTAAGATGATGAGGGAGACACCTCGTCAGAAACCCTATATGGTGGTTGTTACCAACCAAGAAGACGAAGTGGTGAGCCACTTGCTCGGCATCGTCCGTTTCCGAACATTCCTCTTCCCCTTGCTCGTTCACTGCCGCGTGCTGGGTGAGGGCGTATACTATCATGACGAACAATATCCGCGCGACTTGCTCTTCGGCCTGATGCTCGAGACGCTGACCAAAGTATTGAGTAACCGCACATTCTATATCGAAGTCAGCAACCTCAGTCAGAAGATGACCGGTTACAAACAACTGAAACAGCAGAATTTCTTCCCTGTACACTGGATGAGTATCCATAACTCGCTGCACAGTCATGCACCCGAGGAACGTATTAGCGAGAAATTGCAGAAACGTATCGATAATGCCCGTCAAAAAGGTGTTACCACCAACGAGGTGAAGACGGAAGAAGATTTCAAGGCCTTCTCAAAACTCCTGCGGAAGCACAATCTTCTTAAACCGAAGCGCTACATCCCCGACGATCAGTTCTTCCAGAAGATGATGGAGAGTCAAGACGGTAAACTCTTTGTGACGAAATACCGTCAGCGTGTCATTGGCTGTGCTGCTGTCGCTTACAGTGAAGGAAATGCGTATCTCTGGTATTCGGCGTTCAGAAGAAAATCATACATCACCCTGCATCCTGACGTGATGACTATCTGGGACACGATGCTGGACTGTTATCAAAAAGGATTTCAACACATGTGCTTCATGGATGTCGGACTTCCCTTTCAGAAAAATCCTTTCCGCGAGTTTATTCTACGTTTCGGCGGTAAGGAACAGAGCACTTTCCGCTGGTTCCGTTTCAGCATCCGATGGATCAACAAAACACTTACCTGGCTCTATCGAGAGTAGGCATCCCCCTATTCCCTACCCTGCATCATCTTTTCAAGTTCGTAGGTATTGGCATTCATATTCACCTCACGCTCCTGGGGAATCTCAGGAATCGTATAGATACCCTTGCCGTCGTCAGCAAAAGGATCAGGACCTTCATCTGTCGGAGGTGCCACAGGGTCTTTCTCTGGCGTGATGAACTCAATCGCTGTTGTCGAATCGGCCACTTCGTCCAGATAGCGCTGATAACGGTCTTCCGCTGTCTGCTTGCAACCCGCAAACACTGTCAGCGTCAAAGCCATTGTCATGGTCGTTAGTCGTTTCATATCTTATTTCTTACGTTTTCAGTTATATACGTTCCACTTGTTTCACACCCTTCACGGTACGCAACTTTTTCAGCAGCGCCTCCAGACGAGAGGTGTCTTCTAGCATCACCACGAGATTGCCGCTGAACAGACCGTCGTGAGAGTCAATGTTAATAGATCGCAGGAAGAGTTTCTCTTCTTTAGAGATGATGCTCGTCAGATTGTTCACGATGCCGATATCGTCGTTGCCCACCACACGGAGGGTGATGGAATACTGAGACGAGCCTTTGCCGCTCCAACGGGCCTTCACCACCCTGTAGCCATAACGGCGGCGCAGTTCGGGGGCGTTGGGACAGTCCATGCGATGAATCTTGATGCCGCCGCTGATGGTGACAAAACCGAAGATGGGGTCGCCATAGATAGGTGTGCAGCAGCGGGCCAACTGGTAGTCTAGGCCTTTAAGGTCTCGGTCGATGACGAGCACATCGTCTGAGAGATGTGTACTGAGGCCTCCTATCTTCGACTCATCGAGTTCGAACTCTGAGGCTGAGCGCGCGACATTGTCGCCTGTAATGGTCTTCTCGCCCTCGCGTACCTCTATATATTTATCTACGACAGCGTTGGCATCGATCAGACCATCGGCAATCTGCTTGTAGAAATCGCTGACCTCCTTGAATCCCATCTTGCGGATGACGTGGAACATCACCGACTCATCCTGCTCTATCTTGCGGTTCTTGAACTTGCGCTCCAGCATCTCCTTGGCAAAGAGACCGTCGCGCTGCTGGGTCTCCTTCAGGGCAAGACGGATTTTCGACTTGGCGCGGGATGTCTTTACAATCGAAAGCCACTCCTGACGGGGCTTCTGCGTGGAGGATGTCAGTATCTCCACCTGGTCGCCGCTCTTCAGCAGATAGCGGATGCTCACTACGCGGCCATTGATACGACCGCCGGTGCATTGGTTGCCTAACTTCGAGTGGATATGGTAAGCAAAGTCTAGAACTGTGGCGCCGACGGGAAACTTAAAGAGGTCACCCCGAGGAGTGAAGACAAAAACCTCATCCTCATACAGATCCATCTTGAACTGATCCATCGCTTCCAGACCGTCGGCATGTTCTAACATAGAACGCACACCAGCAAGCCAGTCGTCGAGACCAGCCTCCCCTTTGACGCCCTTATACCGCCAATGGGCAGCCACACCATTCTCGGCAATCTCGTCCATACGTTCCGTGCGGATCTGCACCTCCACCCACTTCTGATCTGGGCCCAGAACGGTGATGTGGAGGCTCTCATAACCGTTTGACTTAGGTACGCTGAGCCAATCACGTAGGCGTTTGGGATTGGGTTGATACATATCTGTGACGATGGAGTAAGCCTGCCAGCACTGCATCTTCTCCTTATCCTCCGGGCAGTCGATGATGATGCGGATGGCGAAGAGGTCGTAGATACCTTCAAAGCCACACTTCTGCTTCTTCATCTTCTCCCAGATAGAGTGTATCGACTTGGTGCGACCCTTGATATGGCATTTGATACCCGCTGCCTTCACCTTCTCTTCCACAGGACGAATGAATGCTTCTATATATGCATCACGCGAGGCCTTTGTCTGATTCAGTTTCTCACGGATCATATAGTAGGCATCGTGCTCCATATACTTCAGAGAGAGGTCTTCCAGTTCGCTCTTCAGTTTATAGAGTCCCAGTTTGTGGGCAAGAGGCGCATAGAGATAGGCGGCCTCTTGTGACACCTCGTTGACGAAGGCCTCTCGGTCATGACGATTCTGATCATCCGATTCCTCCAAGAATGCCTTCATCTGTCGCATCAGATTCACGCGGTCAGCAATCATGATTAGCACCACCCGCATATCTTCGGCAAAAGAGATAAGCAGATTGCGGAAGTTCTCACTCTCGACAACGGGGTTCTTCTCATAGAGTTGACGGATGCGCCCCAGGCCGCCGATGATGCGGGCTACAGACTCACCATAACGCGCCTTCACCTCGTCGGGGGTAATCAAACCCTCGTCGACATCCGGCACGAGTAAGCAGGCCTCCACAGCATCATCGCCAAGACCAATCTCGTCTGTCAGGATGGCTGCCGTCTGGACCGCCATCTCCTTCTTTTGCCCGTAGGTAAATGAGAACAAATCTGCCATTTAACACCTTTTTCGCCACAAAGATACAAAAAAATGCTAATAGACAACTATTTATCGTAAAAATTATGTATCTTTGCAGCATATTTTTAACTAAATACCACAATTATGTTATCAGAAAAAGACTTAAAGCAGATTGCCCAGAAGGGTATCACCCCTGAGCAGATTGAGAACCAACTGAATGAGTTTAAGACCGGATTCCCTTTCCTGAAATTGGAAGCCGCTGCAAGTATCGGACGTGGCATCATTGCCCCAAACGCTGATGAACGCAAGCAGTTTGAGGACACCTGGAACCAGTACAAGGCCGCAGGCAACAAGATTGTAAAGTTTGTGCCCGCCTCTGGTGCTGCCAGCCGTATGTTCAAGAACATGTTCGCCTTCGTCGATGCTGACTACGACGCACCCACGACAGATTTTGAGAAGAAGTATTTCGACAGCATCGAGAAGTTCGCCTTCTATGAGGCCCTCGACGCTGTCTGCCAGAAGAACGAAGGCAAGGGCATCAAGGCCCTCATTGCTGAAGGGAAATACAAGGCCGTCGCTGCCAACATGCTCAAGGCAGATGGGCTGAACTACGGCCAGTTGCCAAAAGGCCTGCTCCTGTTCCACAAGTATCCTGAGGGTGCTCGCACGCCGATGGAGGAGCATCTGGTGGAAGGTGCCCTCTATGCCGCAAGCAATGGTGAGGCTCATGTTCACTTCACCGTCTCTCATGAGCACATGGAACTCTTCAAGGCCAAGGTGGCTGAGAAGGCTGACTCTTTCGCTAAGAAATATGGCATCAAGTATAATATCTCTTTCTCTGAGCAGAAACCTTCGACAGATACTGTCGCTGCCAATCCAGACAACACGCCGTTCCGTAATGACGACGGTTCGCTGCTATTCCGTCCAGGTGGACATGGTGCCCTCATTGAGAACCTCAACGAAATTAACGCCGACGTCATCTTTATCAAGAACATCGACAACGTGGTGCCTGACCGTCTGAAGCCGGAGACCGTTGAGTGGAAGCAGGTCATTGCCGGTGTGCTCATCACTTTGCAGAAGCAGGCTTTTAAGTATCTGCGTCTGCTGGACAAGGGCGCTACGGATTCGCAGTTGGAAGAGATTGCCAAGTTCGTCAGCGAGTGCCTCTGTACCGATGCCAAGGGCAAGAAGGCCGATGCCGCCTATCTGCGTACGAAACTGAACCGCCCGATGCGTGTTTGTGGCGTCGTGAAGAATGTGGGCGAACCTGGCGGTGGCCCGTTCCTCACCTACAACCAGGACGGCACAGTCAGCCTGCAGATCCTCGAGAGTTCACAGATCGACACCAACAATGAGGCTTATATGAAGATGTTCACCCAGGGTACTCACTTCAACCCCGTAGACCTCGTTTGCGCTGTGAAAGACTATCAGGGCAAGCCATTCAACCTGCCTGAGTTCGTCGATAAGACAACAGGTTTCATTTCTTCCAAGTCGAAAGCCGGAAAGGAATTGAAGGCTCTCGAGTTGCCAGGCCTTTGGAATGGTGCGATGAGCAACTGGAGTACAGTTTTTGTTGAAGTACCGCTCGGCACCTTCAATCCCGTTAAGACGGTTAACGATCTGCTCCGCGAACAGCATCAGTAAAAGTTGGATCCCCTCGCTCGATTGAGCGAGGGGTTTTTATTATATCGTCTTGAAGAATAGCAGATGCATATTCATACAAAAACATTAGTAAAGTTACAAAAAAACAAAAAAACTGAATGTATTTCAAAGGATTTTTGTAATTTTGCGAGCGATTTTCAGAAATAACAACAAATAACGAATAATAATACACTATGGTCAAGATCACAAAAGAGGCTGCTCTGGAATATCATGAGAGTGGCCGTCCCGGTAAAATCGAAGTGAAGCCGACAAAGGCTTACCGTACGCAAACAGACCTCTCACTGGCTTATTCACCAGGCGTGGCGTTTCCCTGTCTGGAGATTCAGGACAACCCCGACGCAGCCTACAAATATACCGACAAGGGCAATCTGGTCGCCGTAATCTCCAATGGTACGGCTGTCTTAGGTCTCGGCGACATTGGCGCCATGAGCGGAAAGCCTGTGATGGAAGGTAAGGGACTGCTGTTCAAGATCTATGGCGGCATCGATGTGTTTGACATCGAGGTGGCAGAGAAAGACCCTGAGAAGTTCTGTGAGGCCGTAGAGCGCATCGCCCCCACTTTCGGCGGCATTAACCTGGAGGACATCAAGGCTCCTGAATGTTTTTATATTGAGGAACGTTTGAAGCGTACGCTCGACATCCCCGTGATGCACGACGACCAGCACGGCACCGCCATCATCTCTGCCGCTGGACTGAAGAACGCCATGGAAGTGATCGGCAAGGATATCAAGAAGGTGAAGATTGTGGTCAACGGTGCCGGAGCAGCCGCTATCTCCTGCACCAAACTCTATATGGCCATCGGTGCCCAGAAAGAGAACATCGTCATGCTCGACTCCAAGGGTGTGATCTCCCTAAGTCGTCAGGACCTGAACGAGCAGAAGAAATTCTTCGCCACCAGCCGAACTGACATCCACACGCTGGAAGAGGCTGTGAAGGATGCTGATGTGTTCGTAGGCCTATCCAAGGGTAATGTGCTGACAAAGGATATGGTGAAGACGATGGCCAAAGATCCCGTCATCTTTGCCCTCGCCAACCCTGTGCCTGAGATCTCTTACGAGGATGCGATGGATGCCCGCCCAGACGTACTCATGTCGACAGGTCGCACCGACTATCCTAACCAGATTAACAATGTGATTGGATTCCCCTACATCTTCCGGGGTGCCCTCGACGTCCATGCTACCGCCATCAACGAAGAGATGAAACTGGCTGCCGTTAATGCTATCGCCGACCTCGCCAAGCAACCGGTACCCGATGTGGTGAATGATGTCTACAAGGTGAACAACCTTACCTTTGGCCGCGACTATTTCATCCCGAAACCCGTCGACCCTCGACTGATCACAGAGGTCAGTTCTGCCGTTGCCAAGGCTGCCATAGACAGTGGTGTGGCACGCAAGAAGATTGAGAACTGGGACGAATACAAGGACTCTCTCTCCGTACTACTTGGTCAGGAGACAAAACTGACGCAGAAACTCTATGCCACTGCCGCTGCCCATCCACAGCGTGTAGTCTTTGCAGAAGCCGTCCATCCCACGATGCTCAAGGCCGCCGCACAGGCCAAGGCCGAAGGCATCTGCTACCCTATCCTTCTGGGCAACGACGAGGTAATTCAGAAACTCGCCAAGCAACTCGACCTGAATATAGAGGGCATTGAGATAGTGAATCTGCGTCACCCCTCTGAGCAGGAGCGCCGGGAGCGCTATGCCCGTATCCTCACTGAGAAACGGCAGCGTGAGGGCTATACCTACCAGGAGGCCAACGACAAGATGTTCGAGCGCAACTACTTTGGCATGATGATGGTCGAGACGGGTGAGGCCGATGCTTTCATCACGGGTCTGTACACGAAATACTCCAATACCGTAAAGGTTGTCAAGGAGGTGATCGGCATCCGTCCGGAGTATCAGCATTTCGGAGCCATGCACATCATCAACTCCCCTAAAGGCACTTATTATATTGCCGACACGATGGTGAATGAGAATCCGGATACTGACGCCCTCATCGATATCGCCAAACTCGCCGCCACCGCCGTACGCTTCTTCAACGAGAAACCTGTCATCGCGATGGTCAGCCACTCAAACTTCGGCTCATCACAGAGTGATGGTGCCCATAAGGTGAAATATGCTGTGGAGCAGATGCAGCGCAACTATCCCGACCTGCCTATCGACGGTGAGATGCAACTGGGCTTCGCCCTAGATGACGACTTGCGCGATGAACAATATCCTTTCACCAAGGTCAAAGGAAAGCGAGTTAACACCCTTATCTTCCCCAACCTCACCTCAGCACGCTCATCTTACAAGATGCTCCAGATGCTCGGTAGTGATGCTGAAATCATCGGCCCGATACAGATGGGACTGAACAAGCCCATCCACTTCATTGACTTCGGCGCTAACGTCCGTGATGTGGTAAACATAGTTGCGGTCGCCACCATCGATGCCTACGTTGACAAGATCAAGTCGAAACTGAACGCATTGGGAAAATAAGAATACACCTTATTAATATATATATATGCAAGGAGGCAGAAATGTCTCCTTGTTTTGTGTTCGGGCACAAGCATACACACAAATTATATCCTTTTGCCTTGATTTATGTCAATTAAGTAACAAAAAGATAGTTATTTGGCGAAATAATTGATAAAATGTTTGTTAATTCATTTTTTTGATGTAATTTTGCAACCGAAATCAAAGAAAGAATTATTCATAAATAGTAACAACTAAAAAGAAAAGATTATGAATGCAGCACAAGTTGTAGAGCAGCTCAAGCAGCGCTTCCCCAATGAGCCGGAGTACATCCAGGCAGTTTCTCAGGTTCTTCCTACCATCGAAGAAGAGTACAACAAGCACCCCGAGTTCGAGAAGGCCAACCTTATCGAGCGTCTTTGCATCCCCGATCGTGTTTGCGAGTTCCGCATCACTTGGGTAGACGACAAGGGTAATGTACAGACCAACATGGGCTATCGTATTCAGCACAACAACGCCATTGGCCCGTACAAAGGCGGTCTCCGTTATCACAAGAGCGTGAACCTCGGCATCCTGAAGTTCCTCGCTTTCGAGCAGACTTTCAAGAACTCTCTGACCACCCTGCCGATGGGTGGTGCCAAGGGTGGTTCCGACTTCTCTCCCCGTGGTAAGAGCGACGCTGAGGTGATGCGTTTCTGCCAGGCTTTCATGAACGAACTCTACCGTGTGATTGGTCCCGATGAGGACGTTCCCGCTGGTGACATTGGTGTTGGTGGTCGTGAGGTAGGTTACCTCTTCGGACAGTACAAGAAACTGACTCATCAGTTCCAAGGTGTGCTCACAGGTAAGGGAATCCCCTTCGGAGGTTCACTCATCCGTCCTGAGGCTACTGGTTACGGTACTGTATATTTCCTCTGCTCTATGCTCGCTACCCGCAACATCGACATCAAGGGCAAGAAGGTGCTGATCTCTGGTGCCGGTAACGTGGCCCAGTACGCTGCTGAAAAGTGTATCCAACTGGGTGCCATCCCCATGACGATGAGTGACTCTGACGGTTACATCTACGATCCCGATGGTATCGACCGTGCTAAACTCGACTATATCATGGAACTGAAGAACGTGGAGCGCGGACGTATCAAGGAGTATGTCGAGGAATATCCGACAGCCCAGTATCATGAGGGCAAACGCCCCTGGTATGAGAAGGCCGACATCGCCCTGCCCTGCGCTACGCAGAACGAGATCAACGGCGACGAGGCTAAGGCTCTGGTAGACAATGGTATCATCGCTGTGGCTGAGGGTGCCAACATGCCTTCACTGCCTGAGGCAATCAAGATCTTCCAGGATGCCAAGTTGCTCTACTCTCCGGGTAAGGCCTCTAACGCTGGTGGTGTGTCTGTATCTGGTCTTGAGATGTCACAGAACTCTGAGCGTCTGAGTTGGACCGCCGAGGAAGTTGACAACTACCTGAAGCGCATCATGAACGATATTCACGAGAACTGTGTGAAGTACGGTACTGAGAAGGACGGCTATATCAACTACGTGAAGGGTGCCAACGTGGCAGGCTTCATGAAGGTTGCCAAAGCCATGATGGCTCAGGGAATCGTGTAACAGGATTTAATGTTTATAGTTTAAAGTTTATAGTTTATAGATGATTAGACTGTAGGCAGAAAAATATAGACAAGAATATACCAAGAAGAGCGGGCTTCAGAAAAGAGGCTCGCTTTTTTGTGGGGCACATCTCCGAGGCTGTTAATAAAATATAAAAGTAATCATCTATAAACTATAAACTATAAACTATAAACAAAAAAATCATTACCTTTGCAGCCGCTTTGTGCCCCAGAAGGGGCGATGGGAGCCGGAACAGGCGCTGACTCCCAGGATTATTAACAATTAAAAGATGGTCTGATAAACGTCTGTTCAGACCCCTACCCTCTGAGAAAGGGGGCATAAAAATGTCAGAATTAACAAAGAACGTAAAGCCGCTCGACGACTTCAATTGGGAAGAGTTTGAGAATGGCACGCCCGCTGGTGTCAGCCGTGAGGAACTTGACAAAGCGTACGACGAAACCCTGAACAAAGTGGCCGACCACCAGGTGGTGGAAGGAACTGTCATCTCCATCGACAAGAAGGAAGTGGTGGTCAACATCGGCTACAAGAGCGACGGTATCATCCCTGCTTCTGAGTTCCGCTACAATCCCGACCTGAAGATCGGTGACAAGGTGGAGGTGTATGTTGAGAGCGCAGAGGACAAGAAGGGTCAGTTGATCCTTTCTCACAAGAAAGCCCGCCTGAGCAAGTCTTGGGATGAGGTCAATGCTGCCCTCGAGCAGGATGCTATCATCCAGGGCTTCATCAAGTGCCGCACGAAGGGCGGTATGATCGTCGACGTGTTCGGCATCGAGGCATTCCTCCCCGGCTCGCAGATCGACGTTCATCCTATACGCGACTACGATCAGTTCGTTGGCAAGACCATGGAGTTCAAGGTGGTGAAGATCAACCAGGAGTTCCGCAATGTCGTCGTCTCTCACAAGGCTCTTATCGAGGCCGAACTGGAGGCACAGAAGAAGGAGATCATTGGCCGTCTGGAGAAGGGCCAGATCCTCGAGGGTACTGTCAAGAACATCACCAACTACGGTGTATTCGTAGACCTGGGCGGTGTAGACGGACTGATCCACATCACCGACCTGAGTTGGGGCCGCGTAGACGATCCTCACAAGGTAGTCGAACTCGACCAGAAACTCAATGTCGTTATCCTCGACTTCGATGACGAGAAGCGCCGCATCGCCCTCGGTCTGAAGCAACTCAGCCCGCATCCCTGGGATGCTCTGGATGCTAACCTCAAGGTGGGTGACCACGTGAAGGGTAAGGTAGTCGTGATTGCCGACTACGGTGCATTCGTTGAGATCCAGCCTGGCGTAGAGGGACTGATCCACGTGAGCGAGATGTCTTGGAGCCAGCACCTGCGTAGTGCTCAGGACTTCCTGAAGGTAGGCGACGACGTAGAGGCAGTCATCCTGACCCTCGACCGCGACGAGCGCAAGATGTCACTCGGCATCAAGCAGTTGCGTGAGGATCCCTGGGAGGCTATCGAGACCAAGTATCCTGTTGGTTCGAAGCACACCGCCAAGGTTCGCAACTTCACCAACTTCGGTGTATTCGTAGAACTGGAGGAAGGTGTCGACGGTCTGATCCACATCAGCGACCTCTCTTGGACCAAGAAGGTGAAGCACCCCTCAGAGTTCACGAAGGTTGGTGAGCCCATCGACGTCATCGTGCTCGATATCGATAAGGAGAACCGCCGTCTTTCTCTCGGCCACAAGCAACTCGAGGACAATCCTTGGGATGCCTTCGAAGAGAAGTACACCGTTGGTTCTATCCACGAGGGTAAGATCATCGAACTGCTTGAGAAGGGCGCTGTCGTTCAACTCGAGGAGAACGTTGAAGGCTTCGCTACTCCGAAGCACCTGGTGAAGGAAGATGGTTCACAGGCTGCCAACGGCGAGACTCTGCCCTTCAAGGTGATTGAGTTCAACAAGGACAGCAAGCGCATCATCCTGTCTCACAGCCGCACCTTCGAGGATCCCGCTCGTGAGGAGAAGAAGGCTGCTGCCAAGAAGACCCGTGCTGCCAAGAAGGACGACACTCCGAAGATTGAGAACGTTGCCGCCAGCACCACACTTGGTGACATCGACGCCCTCGCACAGTTGAAGGCTCAACTGGAAGAAGGCGAAAGCAAGAAGAAATAATTTTTGAAATTGATATTCTGATGAGGGTCCCCTGCCATGTGATATGACGGGGGGCCTTTTTCTTTGGCACACTTTTTGCATAGACAAAAGTCGGAAATAGATTATTCAAAAATACAACACTATGCAGAAAGGTAACATCGGGGTTACGACTGAGAACATCTTCCCCGTCATCAAAAAGTTTCTCTACAGCGATCATGAGATATTCCTCCGCGAGATGGTCAGCAACGCCGTCGACGCCACACAGAAGATGAAGACCCTCGCTGCTAACGGTGAGTACAAGGACGATCTGGGCGACCTGACCGTACGCGTCAACTTCGATGCCGACAAGGGTACCATCACCATCAGCGACCACGGTATCGGCATGACCGAGGAGGAGATCGACAAATACATCAACCAGATTGCCTTCTCTGGCGTCACCGACTTCCTCGAGAAGTACAAGGACAATGCCAACAACATCATCGGCCACTTCGGACTCGGCTTCTACTCTTCGTTCATGGTATCGAAGAAGGTGGAGATCGTCACCAAGTCATACAAGGAAGGTGCCAAGGCCGTGAAATGGTCGTGCGATGGCTCACCGGCCTATGAGATCGACGACGCCGAGCGCGCTGACCACGGATCGGACATCATCCTCTACATCGACGACGACTGCAAGGAGTTCCTTGACAAGTATAAGTTGGAGGGACTGCTCCAGAAATACTGCAAGTTCATGGCCGTGCCCGTCGCCTTCGGCAAGAAGACCGAATGGAAGGACGGCAAGCAGGTGGACACCGACGAGGACAATATTATTAATAATGTGGAGCCGCTGTGGACGAAAGCCCCGTCGACACTGAAGGACGAGGACTACAAGTCGTTCTACCGCACCCTCTACCCCATGTCGGACGAGCCCCTGTTCTGGATCCACCTGAACGTCGACTACCCCTTCAACCTCACGGGTATCCTCTACTTCCCCAAGATCAAGTCGAACATCGAGTTGCAGAAGAACAAGATCCAACTCTACTGCAACCAGGTCTTCGTCACCGACCAGGTGGAGGGCATCGTGCCTGAGTTCCTCACCCTGCTCCACGGTGTCATCGACTCGCCAGACATCCCCCTGAACGTGAGCCGTTCTTATCTGCAGAGCGACCGCGAGGTGAAGAAGATCTCCACCTACATCACCAAGAAGGTGGCCGACCGCCTGAACTCGATCTTCAAGGAGAACCGCAAGGAGTATGAGGAGAAGTGGGACGACCTGAAACTCTTCATCAACTACGGCATACTCTCCGAAGACGGCTTCTACGACCGTGCCAAGGACTTCACCCTGATGAAGGACACTGACGGCAAATACTTCACCTTCGACGAGTACAAGACCCTCATCGAGGCCAATCAGAAAGACAAGAACGACCAACTCGTCTACCTCTACGCCACCGACAAGGAAGAGCAGTACTCCTACATCAAGGCTGCCCAGGATAAAGGCTATAGTGTGCTGCTGCTCGACGGCCAACTCGACGTGCCCACCATCCAGACGCTGGAGCAGAAGTTCGAGAAGAGCCACTTCACCCGTGTCGATGCCGATATCATCGACCGTCTGATCGTGAAGGACGACGCTCCGAAGAATACCCTCTCCGAGGAACAGTCTGACAATCTGTCAGCCGTCTTCCGCACCCAGATGCCGAAGATCGACAAGGCCGAGTTCATAGTGCAGGTAGATGCCCTCGGCGCTGAGGCCCGACCCGTCATCATCACGCAGAACGAATACATGCGCCGCATGAAGGAGATGAGCAAGTTCCAGGCAGGCATGGGCTTCTACGGCCAGATGCCCGACTCGTATAACATCGTGCTCAACTCAGACCACCCGCTGGTGAAGAAGGTGCTCGACGACAGCGAGGCTGCCACCGCCGAGGCCCTGAAGCCCATCGTGGCAGAACTGAAGGGACAGGAAGCCCGTCTGGCCGCCATCCGTCAGGCTCAGGACAAGAAGAAGTACGACGAACTGACACAGGAGGACAAGGACCAGAAGGCCGAGGCCGAGAAAGCCGTCCAGGCCGAGAAGGACAAGAAGCAGGCCGTCATCGCCGACTACGCCAAGACGAACGACATCGTCCACCAACTCATCGACCTGGCCCTGCTCCAGAACGGTATGCTAAAAGGTGAAGCCCTCGATAAGTTCCTGAAGCGAAGCGTCGATCTTATCAAATAAGGAATGCTTTCCACGACAGTAAGAGATGCTTAGTCACACTGTTGGAGATGCCTGTTATACCCCCATAACAGGCATCTCTTACTCTGTTACCAGGCATCCCTTACTGCGTTAGAAGGCATCAGAACGACCCTTAACTGTATATACTTACAAACATACCCCCGATTTTGCTATGTTGAGATGGCAAAATCGCGATAACGGTCACACGGTCACAGCTGTGACCATATCCCCTCTGAGGCAAAATAATTAGCCATTATTACTTATAACACTCTTATACTCAAGCATTTACATAATTTCACTCTATCTCTTTCCATCTTAAAAGGTCACATGGTCACAGCTGTGACCGTGACCATTTCTTTGCAATATTCCTGATGGTCTCGTAATTCATGCCTGTAACTCTGGAGAGTTGTCTTGGCTGGATAAAATGGTATATTACAACGGGACGGTTCTGTCATAACGAAAGAACCGTCCCGCTGTAATAACAAGCACTAATTATTCTGCAGGAAATAGATGGTGTTGCCAAAACTGTCTTTGCCGATCTTGACATCGATAGGCAGATTTTGTACAGTGACAGTCTCACTTGGTGTGCAGTCGGAAAGTGTTGCTGTTCCGTTAATCGTAACACCTTCTATCTTGTGCGGAGTGGGTTCAACGGTCTTGATATTAGTAAGCGTCAAGTTGTTGGCATCCACGGGAACAAAAACACAGTCAGTTGCGGGGTGCTCAAGGAAAGTACATCCCTCGAGGGCGATATTTTCCAATAGTACGATAGCCTGCAGTGAAGCCTGATAGTCTTTTAAGTCATTATCCGTCAGAATATAGTGGCCCAAATCCTGGATCATGGCATTGTTACGCGTTTTGGTGACAAGATAGGTACTTTTGCCGCTGCGGTGGGTCGCTATAAAGTCGAACAAGGGTTTCATGATATTGCTCTCAGGACCATACAACTTATCCAATTCTGCCACGATACGATTGCGGTCTGCATCGTCTGCGCTCTCCTGATAGTTAGTAGGCACGGGAATATCCTTGAGCAGAATCTCAACAGGTGACTGAAGACCATTCACAAAACTCTTGAGAACCTCATCCTTACGGCCATCGCGGACAGCCAGGTCGATGGCAATGCTAAGCATGTAGGCTTCTGTACGCAATGGACTGGCCAGGTTGGTGCCGTCGTAATCCTGAATCACCGGATATTGATGATAGACGGAATGGACGACGTTGCGGCCAAAGTATTCTGCCGTCCCCTCATGGATATCGGTAAATTTAGCCCTCTCCAGTTCACTGGCATATTCGGTATTGAACTTGTTGAGCCAGTACTTGGCGCGGCTGTAACTCTCAGTTTTGCGGTTTGCGTCGTAGAGAACATTGACCAGCGACAGGACCATGAGTTTGCGGTAGACGCGCGAGTTATAGTCAACGGGGAACACCTGAGGCGCCTGCCCACTGGTATTCTTGGGATTGGTCCAACGGTTCTTGCCATCCTGCACATAGCGATGGAAAGACTCATGATAGAACAGCGTCAGCAAGTCGCAGGTGTACATGGTGGGATTGAAAGCCTTTCCCATCATTTTGCACTTGTTTTCAGTATCTTGGCGGCAGTCCAGAATCATACAACTGTTACGACCCTTGAATTTGACAAGCAGGAACGAACCGCGTACCAGTTCGCCTGGTTGTTCCGTATAATCTGTGGGCCAATCGCTTTCGGGTATCTCCTGCTTGCCATTGTCATCGATAAGATAGATTTTCTTCTGGTCTTCTCTGACAAACAGCAGTACGAAATCGTCAGGGTCCACTGTGGCGTCCCAGACCTTGGTCGTTTGTGGTTTCGTCTTCTTGTAAGCAGCAGCCAGGAAGTCGGCACGGCTTTCGAAGTCGTCGGCTACTTGGAGCAGTTCTTCCTGTTGGTCTTCGTTGGCAGGGGGAACAGGGCTATCCTGTTGATCAGTACATGACGACAGAAGCAGGGCTAGTCCGCAAATAAGCACAGACATCAGCCGTTTGGTTTGTAGTTTCTTCATAAATTGTAAAATATAAAATGTGGATACAAAGGTACTGCATAAAAATGAGAACACCAAAAATAAAGATGACTTTTTTGGACTAGTAAAAAACTAAAAAAGTGCAAATAAAAAGCGTAGGTATCAGATAAAATCGCTATCTTTGCACAAACCTTTTATTTTAACGGAAATGAAGAAGCAACCCGCTGACAGTCGCGTGACGCTCTACCCTGACGGAAAATACCGATGGGTCTATGAGGTGCCGATGCTGAAGAATCCCAGCATCTTGGTGGATGTGTATAAGGTGCTGGGCATCAGTTTCGGCCTCGTATGGCTGTTCAATGTGCTGCTCATCGGCTGTGAGGAGGGCCTGTCGCTGAGTTCCCTGTGGGGTTTCTCCTCCGGCTTCCTGATACTGATGGCAGTCTTCGCGGTCATCGGCTATGTGGCCTACGTCATCGTGGCCTGGACCTACGGCTGGAAATACGTGGTGCTGTTCGAGATGGACGAGAAGGAGGTGAAGCACCAGCAGATGAGCCGTCAGGTGAAGAAGGCCAAGGTGCTTGGTGCGCTGACGGCGCTGGCTGGCGCAGCAGGAGGACGGCCAGGTGTGGTGGGATCGGGCATCCTCGCCTCGACACGTTTCTCGTCAACCTCTGTCCTGAAAAATGTCGCGCGGCTCATCCCCTGCCGGCGCATGAACCTCATCAAGGTGAACCAACTGCTGAACAAGAACCGCATCTATGTGCCTGACGAGGACTTCGATTTCGTCTACGATTTCCTCTGCCAGCACTGTACGAAGGCCAAGAAACAACAACTAAGAGACTGATTCCTACTTACTTCCGATGTAGAGGAAGATCATTCCCAACAATACCAGGGCGAGGTCGAAGGCCTTGGCCTTGAGATTCTTTTCGCGGAAGAAGAGGGCTCCGAAGAGGAAACTGACGATGACGCTGCCCCTGCGGATCATCGACACAATGGAGATCATGGCATCGGGCAACGAGAGGGAATAGAAATACATGAAGTCGGCCGTGGAAAGAAAAAGACTCACACCAAGGATGGACCACGACCAATGGAAGGGTGTCGTTTGCTCGTGCTTCGGCCACCACAGCAGCCAGAGCATCAGGGCCATCATGCCGCACTGGTAGATGTTGTACCACGACTGCACCATCATACGGTCGAGTCCTACCCCGCCGCTCTCGACAGGTGCCATCAGATACTTGTCGTAGAGACCGCTGATAGCACCAAGCACCGCTGCCCCGACGATCATATATATCCAGTGGTCGTGCTTGAAGTCGATACCCTCCTTCTTGCCGCTCCGACTGAGAAGCAGGAACGAGGCAACAGCCAACAGCACACCGATCCACTGCCATACATTCAGCCGCTCGCCGAAGAACAGCAGGGCACCCACGAGCACCATCACTGGACGAGTGGCATTGATAGGCCCCACAATCGTGAGCGGCAGATGTTTCATACCGAAGTAACCGAGTATCCAACTCGACAGTACGATGAGGGCTTTCAGCACGATATACTTGTGCATCTCCCACCCTCCAGAGGCCGTCTGGAAGATGGTGCCTTCGAGCAGGTCGGAGGTGCCACTGAGGATGATGCACGGCAGGAAGATGAGCGAGGAGAAGAGCGTGTTGAGGAACAGCACGGGAATGACGGCATTCGACTTGAGAGCCTGCTTCTTAAAGGAGTCGTAGCAGCCTAACATCGCTGCTGACAGGAAAGCGAGAATCAGCCACATCGGAGGATTTACTATTTACGGATTTAATACTTGATGTCTTCGAGGAAGAGGGCATTGGCGGGCATCGACTCACCAGCCTTCGTACGGCGCTTGCCCTCAATGACCTTACGGAAGTCATCGAGCGAGAGTCGTCCACGTCCGACGTCGATGAGTGTCCCCACCACCGCACGGACCATGTTACGCAGAAAACGGTTTGCCGTAATCTCGAAATACCAACTCGAAGGCGATGTCTGGTGCCAGCCCGCCGAAGTCACATGACAGAGCGTGGTCTTCACGTCGGCATGGGCCTTGCAAAAGGCGCCAAAGTCGTCGTAACTGAGCAACAGCGTGGCAGCCTCATTCATCTTTGCGAAATCCAACGGGTAGTGCAGTTCGCATGAATAAGCCCTGCGGAAGGGATCTTTCACGGTATGTATATAATAAAGGTACGTGCGCGAAGTGGCCGAGAATCGGGCATGGAGATCGTCGCTCACCTGACGCACCTCCTGAATGGCAATGTCCTGCGGTAAGAGCCGGTTCAACTTGTAGGCGAGATCAGCAGCATCCATCGGCAGAGACTCCACATCGAAGTGGGCTACCATCATACGGGCATGGACACCGGCATCGGTACGTCCAGCACCCGTCACGGCAATAGCCTGTCGCAGAATCGTGGAGAGTCCCCACTCCAACTTCTCCTGCACGGAACAGCCGTTGGGCTGTATCTGCCATCCGTGATAGCGAGTGCCGTCATAACTGAGGGTGATGAAGAATCTCATTCGCTGTATGCCTTTTCACCAATGTTCTCCTGAGAGCCGATGGTCATCTGACGCAGGTCGTAATAGGAACCGTTGTAGATGTTGAAGTCCACATTGCCCTTGATGCCTGGCAGACGGCCTGCATCAGTGTGCTGCCAGAACTTCCAACTGCCCTTGTACTGGAGTGAGTCCACATAATAATGGGCAATCCAATAGGGATACTGGTCGAAGATGGTATCGTTGAGGTAGCGCATCTTGAATTTGAAATAGGTATAGATGATAGGCTTCACCCGATAGTGCTTCTCCACCATCTCCAGCCACTGCAGCACGGAGTTCTTGAACTCCTCGTCAGTCTGCTCCTTCGGTTTATGCTCCACGTCAAGCACAGGCGGCAGGTCACCGTTCTCCAGTTTGACGGTGCTGATGAAGTGCCAGGCCTGTTGCTCAGCGGGTGTGTGGACACTATAGAAATGGTAGGCACCGCGGGTAAAACCATTCTCACGGGCCTGATAGAAGTTGTCGCGAAAGTTCTCGTCTGTCTGAGTGGCACCCTCTGTAGCCTTGATCATCACAAAGCGGATGGGACACTTGTTGATGGAGCCGTTGTCCTTCAACTCTCCCCAGTCGATACGTCCCTGATGGTGGGAGATGTCGATACCGTGAATCTCGTAGCCTTCAGGATAGTTGACTGTGCCATAGAGAGCCCGCCAACGGAAGCCGAAGGGCCCGACGAAGAAATAATAGAAGAACCAGATGTAGACCAATACGATAGCCCCGCCACCAATCCACCATCCCCAGGAAGGAACCCTCTGGAGAAGACGAATCACGACACCAGGGCGCTTACGATGCCCTGGGCCGTGATAGGTATGGGTGGTGCCGACACCTTTTCGCCGGACTACACGCTTTTTCGACATTTACTTTGCCTGCTCAAGAGCCAGTGTCTTCGTAGGCTGGTCGCAGACCTCTGTGGGTCCCCAGTACTGGATAGGACCAGGATAGACATAAGCCGTCTCACGGGCCCAACGCTCACGCTGGGCAGCGAAGCACTTGAAGGGAGCACCGTCGAGTTCGACAAGAGCCTTGCGGATCACAGGCTTCATCTCACCGTTACGCTTCTCCATGTTCATCATCATCGTGATGGGCACACCACCTGCGATCCACTGGTCTGCAGGAGCCGTCGTATTCTTCACGATAGCCATGTAACCGGTCTTGCCGTTGGCAATCAACTGAGCGGCTGAAGTACCAAGGGCATAACAGTAATCGGCATCGAAGTTTGAAGGCGCAGCGCAGCGTCCCTCATAACCGAAGAAGTGGTGCAGCGTGGCGAACTTACCCACGAACTTGCCTTCCTTCTTCATCCTCTCCAGTTTCTGGGCAACCATCGTCGAAAGCAGCTTCTCTGTCTCGATGAGTGACACCTGCACATTGCCGTGAGGATCGCGGTCGAGAGCAAGCTGACGGGCAACACCCGTAGGCAGGGAGTTGAACACGGCGAGATTAGCCTCTGACAGGTGAGCCTTCA
>JAEEGG010002372.1_pt1 | contig 48678 bp, 40 predicted proteins | sample 9134161 | NCBI WGS metagenome assembly JAEEGG01 (sample SAMN16246543, study PRJNA631951) | gut metagenome | biome: gut microbiome; feature: rumen; material: CR-attached | host: Bos | place: Iran: Karaj | collected 2018-10
TCGGTGGTGGTTCTGGGTTCCGGTGCTTACCGCATCGGTTCGTCGGTAGAGTTCGACTGGTGTTCGGTGAATGCCATCAACACCGCTCGCAAGCTGGGTTACAAGAGTATCATGATCAACTATAACCCCGAGACGGTATCTACCGACTATGATATGTGCGACCGTCTGTACTTCGACGAGTTGTCACTGGAGCGCGTGCTCGACGTGATCGACCTGGAGCAGCCCCGTGGTGTGATCGTCTCTGTGGGTGGTCAGATTCCTAACAACCTCGCCATGAAGCTGTATCGTCAGGGTGTGCCCGTACTGGGAACCAGTCCTGTGGATATCGACCGCGCCGAGAACCGTGATAAGTTCTCCGCGATGCTCGACAAGCTGGGTATCGACCAGCCTTCTTGGCAGGCTCTGACCTCATTCGACGATGTGAAGGAGTTTGTGGATAAGGTGGGCTATCCCGTTCTGGTGCGTCCGTCGTACGTGCTCTCTGGTGCTGCGATGAACGTGTGCTACGATGATGAGGAGCTGCACCGTTTCCTCAGCATGGCCACAGAGGTGTCGAAGGAGTTCCCCGTAGTGGTATCTAAGTTTATGACGGAGACCAAGGAGATTGAGTTCGACGCCGTTGCCGATAAGGGCGAGGTGATCGAGTACGCTATCTCTGAGCATGTGGAGTATGCAGGTGTTCACTCTGGTGACGCCACGATGGTGTTCCCCGCTCAGCACATCTACTTCTCTACCATCCGTCAGATCAAGAAGATTGCCCGTAAGATCGCTGCCGAACTGAACATCTCGGGTCCGTTCAATATCCAGTTCCTGGCAAAGAACCGTGAGGTGAAGGTGATCGAGTGTAACCTCCGTGCCTCTCGTTCGTTCCCCTTCGTTTCGAAGATCCTGAAGCGCAACTTCATCGAGACCGCTACGAAAATCATGCTCGATGCTCCTTATCAGAAACCCGAGAAGAGCGAATTCGACATTGACCGTATCGGTGTGAAGGCTTCGCAGTTCTCATTTGCCCGTCTGCAGAATGCCGACCCAGTGCTGGGTGTGGATATGAGTTCTACCGGTGAGGTTGGCTGTCTGGGTGACGATCTGAACGAGGCGCTGCTCAACTCGCTGATTGCTACAGGCTACTCTATTCCAAAGGATGCTGTACTGATCAGTTCTGGTGGCGCCAAGGGTAAGGTTTCACTCCTTGAGCCTGCCCAGCAGTTGGCAAAGAAGGGTTACACCATCTATGCAACAGCCGGTACTGCCAAGTTCTTCAACGACAACGGTGTGAAGGCTATCGCTGTGGCTTGGCCTGATGAGACAGGTGATAACAACGTGATGGATCTCATCAGTCAGCATAAAATCGGTCTGGTTATCAATGTACCGAAGAACCACACCAGCCGCGAGCTGACCAATGGTTACAAGATTCGTCGTGGTGCCATCGACCACAATATCCCTCTGATGACAAACGTTCGTCTGGCAAAGGCTTTCATTGAAGCTTTCACCGCCATGAGTCTCGATGATGTTAAGATCAAGAGCTGGCAGGAATATAACAACTAGAATTCCTAGATAATCTAGATATACTAGGGATGCTAGACGAATATAAAACGATCAAGACCGAAGGCGAGGGCTACTACACCGAGAAGCGTAGCAAGTTCCTCGCCTTCGCTCATCATGTATCTACTGTTGAGGAGATCAAGGAGCTGCTGGCAGGCTATCGTAAGAAATACTACGATGCACGCCACGTGTGCTACGCCTATATGTTAGGCCCTGAGCGTACGGAGTTCAGAGCCAATGACGACGGGGAGCCCTCATCAACAGCAGGCAAGCCGATTCTCGGACAAATCAACAGCAACGAACTCACAGATATCCTGATAGTAGTGGTGCGCTATTACGGTGGTGTGAATCTCGGCACCAGCGGTCTGATTGTGGCCTATCGGGAGGCTGCGGCAGATGCCATCGCCCATTGCGAGATAGAGACTCGCCAGGTAGAGGAAGTCATCACTTATACCTTCTCCTACCCTATGATGAACGATGTGATGCGCATCGTGAAGGAGATGCAGCCTCGCATCATCTCGCAGACCTTTGAGAACACCTGCGAAATCAAACTGAGTATCCGCCAAAGCGAGGCTGAACAGTTGAAAAACCGTCTGGAGAAACTCACTTTCGATTAATTTCAGCAAGTTTCCAGTTTTTTCTTTGGCTTTATCGGGAATTTGTATTAACTTTGCATCCGCTTAACCGGAAAGCGTTCTTTTTATTATTGGAGAGTTGGCAGAGTGACCGAATGCGCTGGACTCGAAATCCGGTATACCCTTTCCGGGTATCGGGGGTTTGAATCCCTCACTCTCCGCTACAGAAAGAGGCTCGTCGTGATTGACGGGCCTCTTTGCATATAGATATCCGATATATCCTTATTTGATAGCGCCAGCAATGATCTCAGCCATCTTGGCTACACCCTTCTCGTTGGGATGGATGCCGTCTGGTTGTACCAGCTCCTCGTCGTTAGCCATCAGCGTATGAAGGTCTATCAGCTGCAACCCATTCTTACGAGCTACTTCCTTCTGAATGGGGATGATACCATTGACAATGACAGAATCATTGATATTCCATGATGGTTTGAAGGCGGGAATCGGTGTGCAAAGGAATATCTTTGCCTTGCCAAGAGCCTTGATCATCTGCTGAAGATCCTGCTTGAACTCTGAGGCATACTGCCAGTTCTGGGGCTTGGAGTCGTTGGTACCCAACTTGATGATAACAATGTCGGGGTTGAAAGCCAGAGCATCGCGCCAAGCCATCTCATTCATATAAGGATAGTCGCCCTTGTTCAGCAGTGTACGGCTGCTTACACCGAAATTCTTCACCCAGTAGTCGCTGCCCAAAGCTTTCTGCAACAAGGCGGGATAACCATACTGAGGGGCCAACTCTATTCCATGTCCATCAGTAATGCTGTTACCGATGCAGGCCACACGGATAGCATTAGACTTGGGAGCCTGACGATTCTGCAACCATGTGCTGAGTTCAGACAGCAACTGATCGTGATACTTGAACCAAGTGCCAAAGCCAAACCCATGATCACCTGTAGGATAGACAAGCATGGTGCATTCATTGCCCACATTACGCATTGCCTTATAGTACTCAAGTCCGTTGGTTACGAAAGGCACCAGACGATCGTCGCTGGCTGAGATGATAATGGCAGGAGGCGTGAGATGACGGCGTACCGCATTCTGCGTTGAGAACTGGTGAACCAGCTCAGGATTCTTCTGTCCTTCCTCACCCAGGAAATTGAGGCATGACCACTTGTGGGACACACGCTCATCCATCGAGATGACAGGATAGAACAGAATCGAGAAGTCGGGACGCACATCAAACTCTGAATGGGTGGAGATGACTGAAGCCAGATGACCGCCAGCCGAGAAGCCCATGATGCCTACATCGTGAGGATTGATGCCCCAGACAGCTGCTGAATCGCGAACAATGCGGATACCCTTCTGCACATCGCCCATCGGCAAAGTACGATCACCATTGGGCAGGCGATAGTTCACCACGAAATACGCAATGCCCTGCTGGTTCAGCCAGTCGGAAGCCAAATAGCCTTCATGGGTATTCGAGAGCATAGAGTAACCGCCACCGGGTACACCAACAATAGCCTTGCCAGAGGGAGTCTCTGGAATAAAGCATACCATCTGTGCCTTTCCATCGTCGGTAAGGTTAAGGGTAAACTTCTTCGCTGTCTGAGCCTGAGCTGTCATCCCGAGCAGCAACAGACCGAAAAACATCAATCTCTTCATTGTTTATACTAATTTGTGGATTACCAATCCTGAACGTAACTTCGGCTCAAACCATGTAGCCTTTGGCGGCATGATCTTTCCGCTGTCGGCAATATCCATAATCTGCTGCATTGAGACAGGATAGAGTGCTAAGGCAGCACGCATCTCGCCAGAGTCAACACGGCGCTTCAGCTCTCCAAGACCACGCAGACCTCCTACGAAGTCGATACGCTGAGAAGAACGCAGATCACCAATGTTCAAAATCTCATCGAGAATCAGACGGCTGGAGATATCAACATCAAGCACACCAATGGGATCGTTGTTGTCGTAAGTGCCCTCCTTAGCTTTTAGACTGAACCAGTGCTGATCAAGATAGAGTGAGAACTCATGAAGCTGCTGGGGCTTATAGATGTCGGTACCCTTATCCTCAACGATGAAGTTTACCTGCAGCGCGGCGAGGAACTCTTCTGACGACATGCCGTTGAGATCTTTTACTACGCGGTTGTAATCAAGAATCGTGAGCTGTGAAGCCTGGAAGCAGACCGCCATGAAGAAGTTGTATTCCTCAGTGCCTTTGTGGTTGGGATTCTGCTTCTGCTTTTCTGCACCCACAAGGGCTGCGGCTGCTGAACGATGGTGACCATCGGCAATATAAAGACTCGGCATCTTGGCAAACTCATCGGTGATGGTCTGCATATCCTTATCATCATTGATCACCCAGAACTGATGACGGAAACCATCGATAGGTGCAATAAAATCGTATTCAGGCTCAGTGGCAGCATAACGCATAATAAGCGCATTGAGCACCTGATTGTCAGGATAAGCAAAGAACACAGGTTCGATATTGGCATTGTTCACACGCACATGCTTCATGCGATCCTCTTCCTTGTCACGACGGGTGAGCTCATGCTTCTTGATACGACCAGCCATATAGTCGTCGGTATGAGCACATACCACAAGACCATACTGCGTCTTACCATTCATCGTCTGCGCATAAATATAATAATGTTCGCGCGCGTCTTGTACTAACCAACCTTTATCCTGGAACTTCTGGAAGTTCTCTGCAGCCTTCTCATAGACACGCGGATCATACTCTGAAGTCCCTACGGGGAAGTCGATTTCGGGTTTGATGATATGGTAAAGACTCATCTCATTGTCACCAGCCTCTACCCTTGCCTCTTCACTGTCGAGCACGTCATAGGGACGGCTCTCTACCTTCTCCACCAACTCTTTAGGTGGACGAATGCCTTTGAACGGTTTAATTGTTGCCATTTTCTATGTTGAAAAATAAATTATCTAACTTGTTTAAGAGCACTATTCAATATGGTTTTTATGTAATCTCAGAATAATTTAGGTGCAAAAATACGTAAAAGTTCTGAATTTGCAAAATCTTTCCAGTAATTAATGTCTCAATTCGAAAATAAATCGTAATTTTGCAGAAAATAACAAAACCAATAAAACCACTATAATGTATGAAGAGAACTCTACTTTATGTTTGTAGCGTGCTGATGTGCTTCAGTACGCAGGCTGCTGATTTTGAGACTGCTAAAGAAGCTGTTAAGAATATGGGCGTGGGCTGGAATCTGGGAAACACGCTCGACAGTAACTCCGGAGATATAAACAATATGTGGATCGAATATTGGTCTGGTCGTACGCCATCAGACTACGAAACGGCATGGTCGCAGGCTATTACTAAGCCCGAACTGATTAAGATGATGAAGGATGCCGGCTTCAACGCTATCCGTGTACCAGTGACCTGGTATCCACATATGGAGGCTACCTTCAACAGCGTAAAATATAATAGCAGCACCAAGACGCTGACTCCCTGGGACCGTGCAAATGACCCTATCGGCACTAAGATTCAAGAAGCATGGATGAAGCGTGTGCATGAGGTGGTTGACTATGTTATCAGTCAAGGTATGTACTGTATTCTTAATATTCACCACGATACAGGAAGTGCGAATACAGCCTGGCTTCTGGCTAGTGAGGCTGACTATGCCAATCAGAAGAACCGCTTCGAAGCTATCTGGCAACAGATCGCAGAGGAATTTAAAGACTACGACGAGCACCTGCTTTTCGAGGGGTATAACGAGATGCTTGATCCATATGGTTCATGGAACTTCGCCTCGATGGCTACCAATTCACAGTATGATGCGGCTGTCGCAACTTCAGCCTATAATGCTATCAATAGTTATGCACAAAGTTTCGTTGATGTGGTTAGGGCCACAGGGGGCAACAACAGCCAGCGCAACCTCATCGTCTCGACCTACAGTGCCGCTAGTGGTGTTGGCACATGGAACCCGCATCTGCAAGATCCGCTGAAATATATGAATCTTCCCAGCGACGAAGTTGAGAACCACATCATTTTCGAAGTTCACTCCTATCTTGACATCAAAGACCTCAACAACGCAAAGAACGAGGTAAACCAGATGATCAGTTCACTCAAGTCATATCTGGTAACAAAAGGTGCCCCTGTGATTATTGGTGAATGGGGAACGAGTATAAACAATGGTTATGCCCTCTATCGCCAAAATATGCTGAGTTTTGCACGTTACTTCGTAGAACAAACTAAAGCCAACAATATCGGGACCTTCTACTGGATGGGGCTATCGGATGGTGCATCTCGCTCTGTGCCAGAGTTCAACCAGATGGATCTGAAAGATGCCATCATTAAAGGGTATTACGGAGAGGAAGGTTATACAGGCATCAAACCCACCACATATGTGAGGCCTGACGATGAAAATATATACGATCTAAGTGGAAATAGAATGATTAAGCCCAATAAAGGCATCTACATCAAGAACGGCAAGAAGCACATTGCCAGATAAAAAGAAAGCCTCTCAAACTGAGAGGCTTTGCTTTTCTGTATATAATCTAATTACTTGTTCACCTGGAACTTAGTATCACCATCCTTGAAGAAGGCGTTGATCTGCTTTGCGGCAGCAATACCGGCGTTGATGTTGGCCTCGGCTGTCTGAGCGCCCATCTTCTTAGGTGTAGAGAAGTAGCGGCCCTCGAACTTCAGGAACTCATCGTTGGCATCAGGCAAGATGTCGGTAACGAACTTCAGGTCCTCACGCTCAGTCATCAACTTAATGAGCTCTGGCTCGTTGATCACCTCCTTACGAGCTGTGTTCACCAGCACACCACCCTTCTTCATCTTACCTACCAAAGCGGCGTTGATGCTCTGCTTGGTCTCAGGCGTAGCTGGAATATGAAGAGATACAACATCGCAAGTCTCGAACAAAGCATCCTGATTAGCAACGGCATGAACACCAGCCTTCTCAATCACCTCTGCAGGGCAGAAAGCATCGTAAGCATAAACGTCCATACCAAAGCCCTTGGCAATACGAGCCACATTACGGCCGACATTACCGAAAGCCAGGATACCAAGCTTCTTGCCCAGCAGCTCTGAACCACTCTTGCCGTTGTAGAAACCACGTACGGCCATCACCAGCAGACCGAATACCAACTCAGCTACTGCGTTTGAGTTCTGACCAGGAGTGTTCTCTGCTACTACGTTGTGAGCTGTTGCAGCAGCCAGGTCGATATTATCGTAACCTGCACCTGCACGAACCACAATCTTCAACTGCTTAGCAGCATCGAGTACCTCTGCGTCCACCTTATCCGAGCGGATAATCAGTGCATCAGCATCTGCTACTGCAGCGAGAAACTGAGCCTTCTCTGTATATTTCTCAAGCAGCACCAGCTCATTGCCAGCTGCCTCAATCTCTGCCTTGATACCATTAACAGCTGCTGCTGCAAATGGCTTCTCTGTTGCAACTAAAACCTTCATAATACTTAATATTAATGATTTGCTTCGAACTCCTTCATGCAAGCTACGAGTGCATTGCAACCCTCGATAGTCTGAGCATTGTAGCAAGATGCACGGAAACCACCTACTGAACGGTGACCCTTCACGCCAACCATACCCTTAGAAACAGCGAAGTCAAGGAAGTCTTTCTCCAACTCCTTATATTCAGGAGCCATCACGAAGCAGAGATTCATCAGTGAACGATCCTCCTCCTTGGCAGTACCTACGAACATCTTGTTGCGGTCGATCTCGCCATAGACGATCTCAGCACGCTGGTGAGCCAACTTGTCCATAGCCTCTACACCACCCTGCTTCTTCAGCCAGCGCAGGTTCTCGAGAGCGCAGTAGATGGGCACTACAGGAGGTGTGTTGAACATAGAACCCTTGTCAACGTGTGTGCGATAGTCGAGCATCGTAGGAATCTCACGAGGAGCCTTGCCCAGAGCGTCGTCCTTCACAATCACGATGGTCACACCAGCCATAGCCATGTTCTTCTGAGCACCAGCGTAGATGGCATCATACTTAGCCACGTCGATAGGACGGCTGAAGATATCTGATGACATATCAGCAATCAGACGAACGGGAACGTCAAGGTCCTTACGGATCTCAGTACCATAGATGGTGTTATTGGTGGTAATGTGCAGATAGTCTGCATCAGCAGGAACGCTCCAGTCCTTCGGGATGAAGGTATAGTTGGCATCAGCCGAAGAAGCGACCTCAACGACCTCACCGAAAAGCTTAGCTTCCTTCATAGCCTTCTTTGCCCAGACACCTGTATTCAGGTAGGCAGCCTTCTTAATCAGGAAGTTGTAAGGGATCATGCAGAACTCCAGAGAGGCACCACCACCAAGGAAGATTACTGAGTAACCCTCAGGAATCTGCAGCAGCTCTTTTACCAGAGCTACAGCCTCGTCAACAACGGGCTGGAAATCCTTTGCACGGTGGCTGATCTCCATCAGAGAGAGACCAGATCCATTGAAATCAAGACACTGTTTTGCGGTATTCTCAATCACTTCGCGAGGAAGGATAGAGGGACCGGCATTAAAGTTGTACTTCTTCATTTTGATTGTTATTTTATAATGTTAATACGTTCATGTTTCTGAAAAACGCTGCGAAATTACACTTTTAATTTCAATTGACCAAATTTTAGAGCAGAAATTCACAAAATAAGAGCATTTTCTTTCATTTTGTCAACTCCACATTTCAGTTTTTGAACAACTCAGGTGCAAAGTTACTAAGAATTCTGCAGATAGCTGACAATTTATGCCGTTTCTTTTTGCCCATTTTACTTTTTTTATTATCTTTGCATTCGTTATGAATCAAAAGCAGCACCAAATCATCATCAGCATCGCCTCAAACGAGAATCAGGAGGCAAATGTTCAGGCAGCAAGAGTTCAACTGACTCAATTGCTCTCGGAAGTACATTTCACGTCAGCTATATGGACTGAACCTATTAACAGTATCCGGCAGGAACCTTACCTCAACCAACTCTGCAAAGCTACAACTGCATTTAGCATGAACTTATTAAATGAGGTATTAAAAGAAACCGAGAAGCGTTTAGGGCGCACACATAATGAAGATGGTATTGTAACCATCGATCTCGATCTACTGCAATATGACGATGAGCAGTTTCACCTAAAAGACTGGAACAGAAGTTATGTAAAGGATTTAGTTAATGAATTATGAAAAAGATATTGGTTATCAGTTGCTTATTGTTTTCAACTTTTGTATCTAACGCACAACGGTTTGACGATTATTTCGAGGATCGAACCTTACGACTCGACTATACATTCGCAGGCGATTATACGCAATCTTATATCTATGTCGATGGATTGGTGTCGCTTCCCCATTGGTATGGAAGGCGGCATCACTTAAAGGAAGTTCCCCTCAAAGGAAATGGTCAGATCATCGTACGTGCCCATCATAAAGATGTCGTCATCTATCGCCACTCTTTTTCTACGCTTTTCCAGGAATGGCTTTCTACCGATGAAGCCAAGCAGACCAAAAAGTCGTTTGAGAACGTCTTCCTAGTGCCCTTCCCAAAAGATACAGTTGATATAACGGTGGAACTCTATGATTATCACGATAAAATGGCTACTTCCATGTCGCACACCGTGGTTCCTACAGATATTTTGATTCGCAAGACCGGAGAACACGATATTACCCCTTACGACATTCTGCATCAGGCAGCAGACACAACCCAATGTATTCGGATAGCCTTTGTGGCAGAAGGTTACACAGCCGATGAAATGGAGCATTACCTGGATGACTGCCAGAAGGCTATCAGTTCCCTGTTTAACCACGAGCCTTTTAAATCGATGCAAGATCGGTTCAATATCATAGCACTCAAATCGGTTTCTGAGGAATCTGGAACAAGCGAACCAGCAAAAGGAATCTGGAAAAACACAGTGCTAGGCTCTCATTTTGACACTTTCTATATGGACAGATACTTAACCACACTGCACTTAAAGCAGTTGCACAACGTATTAGCTGGCACACCATACGAACACATTATCATTCTTGTGAATACAGAGCACTATGGCGGAGGCGGCATCTTTAACTCTTATAACCTCACCTATACTGGTGGAAAGCATTTCCTACCTGTTGTTGTGCATGAATTCGGCCATTCCTTCGGTGGTTTGGGTGATGAATACGCCTATGGTGATAATGACCCCATGTATTTTGCTGATACAGAACCTTGGGAACCTAATCTGACAACCAAGTGCGATTTCAACGGAAAATGGGAGAAACTGGTAAAAGAAGGTAAAGCTGGTCTTATTGAGGGTGGCGGTTATCTGAAGCACGGTGTTTGGCGCGGATTTGAGAACTGCAGAATGCGCACCAACGAAGAACCGGATTTCTGCCTCGTTTGTCGTCAGGCACTCATTCGACTGATCGATTTCTATACAAAACCAGATACAAACGAATGATTTACGAAATAAGTTCCCTCTCCGACCCTGGTCTGGCTGTTTTCGCCTCACTCACAGAGGCACAGTTGCGTAACCGGCTGGATCCTTCTCGTGGCATCTTCATAGCTGAGAGTCCAAAGGTAATCCGTGTGGCCATGCAAGCAGGCTATGAACCACAGGCACTGCTTTGTGAACGAAGGCATATCACAGGAGATGCAGCAGATATCATTGCCAAATGCGGAGATATACCTATTTATACAGGCGATCGCGAACTGCTGTCACAACTTACAGGCTATACCTTGACAAGGGGGGTGCTTTGTGCCATGAAGCGTCGTCCAGAGCTTTCAGTAGCCGATATCGTCGGTAAAGCACGTCGAATAGTTGTCATTGACGGTGTGGTAGATACCACAAACATAGGAGCAATATTCCGTTCTGCCGCAGCCTTAGGCATCGATGCCGTATTACTGACAAGAAATGCTTGTGACCCTCTGAACCGTAGGGCTGTGCGCGTATCGATGGGGAGTGTTTTCCTGGTTCCTTGGACGTGGCTCGATGATTATGCTACACTCCGCAATCTGGGGTTTACTACAGCAGCAATGGCATTAACTGACGATTCCATCGCACTTGACGATCCGCGTTTAAAGGCGATTGAAAAACTTGCCATCATCATGGGAACCGAAGGGGATGGCTTACCTGCACAGACAATCAGAGATGCAGATTATGTGATCCGCATCCCTATGTCGCACCAAGTAGATTCCCTGAACGTAGCAGCAGCCGCAGCTGTCGCTTTCTGGGAACTGTCACGCAAATAAGATTCTGTTTTTAGCTACAAATCATCGATGGTATCAGCATAAATAGCTGTAGCCTCTGGACCGCGTTCATCATCAGTCATATCTATCTTTGGGTGTATATCCTGAGGTTCCAGATTGATACCAATACGATTCAGGTTCTGGTTAGTATAGGTGAGTTGAGCACCGAAGAGGCAAATGGTCCACGAGAACTGTACCCAAAGCATAAATAAAGGTAAGGCAGCGAACGATCCGTAGATCGCGTTATAGCCAGTAACCCAAATCTGGGCATGTATATAGAACAGCTGCAGAATATGCATGGCAAGACCAGCTAAGATGCCAGGAATAATAGCACATGAGATCTTGACTTTGGTGTTAGGCATATACACGTAGAGAATCACAAATAATACAGATAACAGAACAGAAGGCGTAAGATCAAGCACTTTTTTTACAACAGGACCCAACAAGACAAAATTCTCCATCTTGTCAGCAATTGCAGTCATAAAGATTGAAAGACCCATAGAAACAATAATCATTATAGGGAAAATCAGAATCATTGCCAAATAATTCGTCAAAGAACGAATGATTGGTCGTGTATTATTAACCTGCCATATCTGATTAAAAGTATCCTCTATATTATTCACCAGCATCAAAACCGTATAGAGCATAAAGATCAAACCAATACCGAGAAAGATGCCCCCACGAATATGTACCAGATAACTGTTCACAAAGCCCACAATGACATTAGCCGCCTCAGGTTGCGACGACAAGGCATTGAGAAACCATATCTCAATATATTTATTGTACCCAAAACCTCTTGCAATGGCAAATATCACAGCTAACATGGGTACAATGGCCAATAGCGAAGAATAAGTCAAGGCTGCAGCCTCAGCCATAACCCGTTTCTCGGTAAAGAAACGAACCGTCAGAATCATCTTCCGCATCACCTGTCTATAGAAAACTTCACTAGCCACAATCAATATCAATTATAAAAAGAAAGCACTGTCCCTATAAGCCGGGTTCTGTACCAACAAAAGATGGCGTCTGTCATTTATCTAGTCTATGAGTCACCCCATAGCTCAAGCGTTCTACCCTCCATCGTAAAAATCGGGCGGGCAACCCTCAGACGATGGTTTACGCGAACTTGCAGCCCCCAGCAGACACAGCCCGATGATCACCCATCGGCTGGTGGTCTCTTACACCACCTTCTCACCCTTACCTCACCTAAGCAAGGCGGTCATTCTCTTCTGCCTTCACCTACTGTCACCAATAGCTTCCACTTTCAGAAGTGGGGTACCCTATGCTGCCCGGACTTTCCTCTCGTGCCAGAATGGCACCAGCGGCAGACCGTGACAGTGCTTTCGGTTGCAAAGTTAATCTATTTATTTGGAATAGAGAAAATAAAAGTCATAAAAAGTATAGATAATTAAATATTTGCAATTAAAATAAACTGAAACACTTAATTTTGTCATTAATTTAAGATTTCAACTGTTAATCGCAAATGCCCGTTAAGCGTTTTGATGTAATTGTTAAAATGGGACAAATATTCACGACATTTTGTCAGTAAACCAAATTTTGCTCCTATCTTTGCACCATCAAACAGCGAGTGAGTTCATGCAGCTTGGCTGCCAATGTAGAATTTAAACACATTTATAAAATGAATAAGAATATGAAAAAGATTGTTGATGTAGCAACGCCAGCCGTTTGCGTCGTTGCTTTAGTACTTTCTGTAGCTGCTATCTCTAATACAAATGCTGCTACAGCTACTGTTCCTGCTCCCGTCGTATCTTCAGCTCCTGCCGGACAACCTGTTGATCTGACTTATGCAGCAGAAAAAGCACTCCCATCTGTAGTGTATATTAAATCTGTGCAGAACTCAAAGATCCAAACCGTTGAATACAATGATCCGTTCGAGGATTTCTTCTCAGACCCCTTTGGCGGATTCTTTGGACGAGGACAAGGTAATAACGGACAGAAGCGTCAGCGTCAGGTACAGACTCCAAAACGCGCTGCTGCAGGTTCTGGTGTCATCATCTCTGCCGATGGTTATATTGTTACTAACAATCACGTAGTGGATGGTGCCGATGAGTTGACGGTTAGTCTGACAGACAATAAGGAATATTCTGCACGTGTGATTGGTGCCGACAAGACTACCGACCTTGCACTAATTAAGATTGACGGCAAGAATCTGCCTGCCATCACAATTGCTAACAGTGACGACGTACGTGTAGGTGAATGGGTGCTCGCAGTAGGAAACCCACTTGGTCTGAACAACACTGTTACCGCAGGTATCATCTCTGCCAAAGCTCGTACACTGGGTGCCAATGGCGTAGAGAGTTTCATTCAGACAGATGCAGCCATCAATCAGGGTAACTCTGGTGGTGCTCTGGTTAACACACGCGGTGAACTGGTTGGTATCAATGCCATGCTGTATTCACAGACAGGTTCAAACATCGGTTATGGTTTTGCCATTCCTACTACTATTATGAATAAGGTGGTAGATGACCTCAAACAGTTTGGCAATGTGCAGCGCGCCATGATTGGCATCCAGGGTACTGATGTCAAGAACTATGTTGATGCAGAGAAAGAAAAGGATAAGGAAGTTGATCTCGGCACAATGGAAGGTATTTATGTTGCTAAGGTTGTTGAAGACGGCGCAGCTGAAGCTGCCGGTTTGAAGGAAGGCGACGTGATTACCGCTGTAGATGGCCAGAAAGTCACTAAGTTCGGTGAACTTCAGGGTATCCTTGCCAAAAAGCGTCCTGGTGATAAGGTTAGTCTAACTTACCTGCGTAATAAGAAGAGTAACACCGTGACTGCGACTCTGAAAAACGAGCAAGGTAACACGAAGGTGGTAAAGAATGCCGATCTCGATGTGCTTGGTGGTAGCTTCCGTGCCATAACTGATGCCCAGAAAGAACAGCTGAATATCGGTTACGGTCTCGAAGTGATGAAGATCAGCGGCGGAAAATTGAAGGATGCTGGTGTACCTAAGGGCTTCATCATTCAGAAGGTTAACGATCAGAGCATCAAGACCATCAACGACCTGCAGGATGTAGTTAAAGAAGCATCTACCAGCAAGGAACCTGTACTCTATATTCAGGGTATCTATCCTACTGGCAAGAAAGGCTATTTTGCAGTGCCTTTGCAGAACGATTAAACAAATAATCAGTAAAAAAGCCACGAATTTGAATTTTCGTGGCTTTTTTTTTGGTAGTTTCATGGAAAAGCCCTAATTTTGCAAATTAGCAAAAAAAACGGAACAATCATGCGACAACTTAAAATCACTAAATCGATCACCAACCGCGAAAGCGCCTCCCTTGAGAAGTATCTCCAGGAGATTGGAAAGGAGGAGATGCTAACGGCGGAAGAAGAAGTAGAACTCGCCCAGCGTATTAAGGCCGGTGATCAAAAAGCGTTGGAAAGGCTCACACGAGCCAATCTTCGTTTTGTCGTATCTGTAGCAAAGCAGTATCAGAATCAAGGCCTAACCTTGAGCGACCTTATCAATGAAGGTAATCTTGGTCTGCTTAAAGCCGCAGAACGTTTTGATGAGACTCGCGGATTTAAGTTTATCTCATACGCTGTATGGTGGATTCGTCAGAGTATTCTACAAGCCATCTCTGAACAAAGCCGTATTGTGAGACTGCCACTTAACCAAGTAGGTTCCGTTAATAAGATTAATCGCGAGATTAGCAAATTCGAGCAGATCAATGAGCGCCGTCCCTCTGTGGATGAAATAGCAGACAATATTGATTTGCCACAGGATAAGATCGACGAAGCAATGAATATCAGTGGGCGTCATGTATCCGTAGATGCACCTTTTACAGGAGACGAGGATAGTAATCTGCTTGACGTTCTCGTTAACGACGAAAATCCCACAACTGACATGCCTCTTGTAGAAGAATCGCTCAAATCCGAAATACAAGAAGCGCTGAGCGTACTCAACGAGCGCGAACGCAGTATTATCGAGGCATCTTATGGTATCAACCAGGCAGAGCTTACACTTGAGGAAATCGGTGAGAAGTACGGATTATCACGTGAACGTGTTCGTCAGATCAAAGAAAAAGCTATCCGCAAACTTAGGGCAAGTACAAAGAACAAAATTTTAAAATCATATTTAGGATAAATGAAATTCATCAGACACATCACTCTCGCTGCTTCATTGTTAGCAGTTTTGGCATACGTGCCTTCTCTGGCTCAGAACCGTGTAGTGCCCAAAGCATACATGTTTGGTTTCGCTGCCTCATTTACAGACTCCATCGTCTTCTTTACAGATATACAGGAAGTTGATAGTGTATGGGTAATGCCCAAGAAACATATTCTTGCAGGCCGTAGCAACTACTCTTACCAGCTACGTAATTTCTGTGCAGACAGTCTCGGATTTAAGAATCGTACCGTTGTCGTAGTCTCCTCGCTCAAGCGTAAAGATATCGAGAAGAAATATGCAAAGATGAAGAAGGATTATACCGTAAAGCATGCTGGAAAATATGATGTTCACTACATCGATGCTTCTGAATTCCGTTTTACTCCTGTTAACATGGACAACAGTAAGAAATGAAAAAATACTTGTTTTTTATCTTATTCATAGTTGGAGTCGGAATCCTGCTTATGGCAACATGCCCTGACCGCACAGCTCATCAAGAAACTATCAAAGGTGTTGTTGCAGAAGTCGTCAACTCCGAGGTTGATCAAAGCAATATATTAACAACCGAACTGGCTTCAATTAGCACCATGTTGACTATCAACTTGGCTGACTCCTATATTAAGTCAAATCTGATGATAAGGGATTACACCTTTTACAACGTCGGATATCTCAATTATAAAGATGACTTCAGAATGGTGTCTTTTGGTATTTTAAATCATGTTTTTACCATTGATCAAGAAACGGCAAGACAAATAATGAAAGAAAAGCAAACCTTTCCATTCAATTAGGAAGCTTTAAAAATACAAGAAAAAGGGAACCTTCTCAGGCTCCCTTTTTTTAAACCATTCGCATTACAAATAAAATGTTTTGTATTGCGCATGGAGTTCGAAAAGTACTTATCTCGCGATAAATAGAATTCTTTAATTAACCTTAATAATCTAATACCATGAAAAACACAATGCAAATTTAGGAAATTAATCCAAAATCAGCACATATGTTATCGAATTATAGTCTATTATTAACCTTATTTAAAAGTTCATTGTCCCATTTAAGAATTGTTTGCAACTTAAAATTATCTATCCGTTGTTGCTGCATTCTATTCAACGGCAGAACAGGAATTGAATGCCAATCGATAGTATAATAACGTACTGTCGTCTCTCCATATACAGAATCTGCAAAGAAAGTCTCCCCTACTACTATTATCTGATTCACACTATCAAGAGGTTCGTCTAATGTAAGCAGAAGCATATCAATCCGTAACGCCGGACTCATCTGCAAAGAGAGACTGTCGTCAGTGAGGGCAGTCATCACGCTGGTACCACCTAAACGGTTCTTCACTTCAGCTTTCATCCCTGCATCACGGAAATCAAGAAAATCAAGACGATTATTCTGAGTGAGTGCTGGCAACAGCGAATCTGGCATTTGGCGAAAAGCATCACGCATGGTGATGCTGTCGCCAGCAGCAACAGTGAGGCCAAAGGCTACACAGAGGGTAAATAAAACAAATCTCATCCTCGTGAGGGTCTAAGATCTTTCACACGCACAGCCTTGCCTTCCGATACAGGCAACGTACCTTTCTTAACAAGTTTCACCTGAGGTGTGAGCAGGATCTCATCTTTCAGAGCACGCTGGATGTCCTTCATCATCTTCTGCATCTCTGGATAGATATCTGTATCAAGTCCTTCAAGCTCCACCTCTACAGTCATCACATCATTATCATTAATGGTCTCAAGGGTGATAAGATAGTTACTGCCTAATCCCGGATACTGCACAAGGATCTTCTCTACCTGCATCGGGAACACGTTCACACCCTTAATGATGAACATATCATCAGTACGACCTTTGATACGATCAATGCGACGATGCGTACGTCCACACTTACAGGGTTCAGCTATAATACGGGTCAGATCGCGCGTGCGATACCTTAATATAGGCATCATATTACGATCAAGCGTTGTGAGCACCATCTCACCCATCTCGCCATCAGGAACTGGTTCTAATGTATCAGGATCAACGATCTCAACAATATAGTTATCTTCCCAAAGATGCATACCGTCCTGATATTTACACTCGAAAGCTACACCAGGGCCGTTCATCTCAGTCATTCCAAAGGAGTTGTACGCCTTTACACCCAGCATACGCTCAATACGGCGTCGCTGCTCTTCAGTGTGTGGTTCAGCACCAATGCAAAGTGTACGAAGTTTTGTGGATTTCGGATCTACACCTTCCTCTTTGAACACCTCAGCCAGACGAATGGCATAAGAGGGAATTGCATGCAGACAAGTGGTACCGAAGTCTTTGATAAACTTAATCTGACGCTTAGAATTACCTGCTGCGGCAGGAACAGTCATCGCACCTAACCACTCAGCACCATACTGGAAGCCCAAACCACCAGTGAACATTCCATAACCAGAAGAGTTCTGGAAGACATCACTCTTGCGACAACCTACCATATACAAGTTGCGGGCAATCATATTGGCCCATGAACAGATGTCGTGTTCAGAGTAGATAACGACACAGGGATTACCTGTGGTACCACTGGTAGAGTGAATACGAACAGCATCATCCATGTTAGCACCGACAAGGCCGAAGGGATAGTTATCACGCAAGTCCTGCTTTGTTGTGAAAGGAATCTTACGGAGATCAGCCAACGAATTAATAGAATCTGCAGTAATGCCCAAATCTCCTAAGCGTTTCTTGTAGAAAGGAGACTTTAAAGCAACATTGATACTCTCCTTGAGTTTTTTCACTTGCAGTGCTTCAAGCTGCTCACGTGGCATAGTTTCAATTTCAGGTTGCCAGTACTCGCCATCAGGCTTGATTGTGGCCATGATTTTCTCGTCAGTCATATATTCTAAAATTTATGTTACTATCTAAATATTTAATGTAATTACTGTTTTGCTAACTGCATCATCATCACTGCTGTAAGACCTGCAGTCTCTGTACGCAGCCGACTACGCCCAAGATCCACAGAGATAAAGCCAGCATCGACAGCCTGGCGAACTTCCTCGATGGAAAAATCGCCTTCAGGCCCTATTAATACCATAGCATCGTCGCTCTCCTGGTGACGCAACTGCTCAAAGAGATTGCTTCGAGGAATCTCATCATAGCAATGCGCAATATAGCGTGGACCTTCTGTATATGCAGAGATGAACTTTTTAAAAGGCATCATTTCATGAAGTTTTGGTTTCCAGGCCTTTCGACTCTGTTTGACAGCAGAAATCACAATCTTCTCCAATCGTGGAAGTTTTAGAAGTTTGCGCTCAGAAAATGCACAATTAAGGAACGACACCTCATCGACTCCCACTTCTGTTGCCTTTTCAAGCATCCACTCAATGCGGTCAAGCATCTTCGTTGGTGCTATTGCTAAATGCAGGCGACCTTTCCATTGAGGCTCCTGAGGTAATTTCTCAAGAATCTCATAGTAACAATTGCGAGTAGCAGCAATCGTCACTTGCGCCCGATAAAAGCAACCTTCACCATCCATCAGAAAGAGTTCATCACCCCCCTTTAGTCGAAGCACACGCATGGCATGCATGGCCTCGTCTGTTGGCAGTTCCTGCTGATGAGCTGCGTCAGGCACATAGAAGTATCTTGTTTCTTTCATCTCTATTTAATAATCATTATTCCGAGTTTCTGGGTTGAAAACCAGTGCAAACAATACTGCCACCACAAAGGCAAAGGCTGAGAAGACAAACCAACAGGTAGTCCAGTCTCCCTGTAAGAAACCATCCTGCCAACTACAGTAATAGTTTACGATTTCTCCTGCAGTAAGTGTACCTATCGTAGCACCAACTCCATTTGTCATCATCATAAACAAGCCTTGTACTGAAGCTTTCATGGAAGGTTCACATTCCTGATCCACAAAAATACCACCTGATACGTTAAAGAAGTCGAAGGCGACACCATAGACAATGCATGACAGGATGAACATGATAACACCAGGCATTGCAGGATTACCAATGCCAAAGAAGCCAAATCTGAACACCCATGCGAACATCGACATCAACATGACGATTTTGATTCCATAACGCTTCAGGAAGAAAGGAATCATAAGGATACAAAGTGCTTCAGAGATTTGTGAGATGGATGTCAGCAATGTGGCATTATTTGCAGCAAACGATGACGCAACGGCTGGATCAGTACTACCCTTGAAACTTGTGATGAAAGGTCCGGCATAGCCATTTGTCACCTGCAGGCACATACCCAAAAGTGCTGAGAAGATAAAGAACAGTGCCATCTTCTTCGTTTTAAAGAGCTTGAAAGCATTCAGTCCAAAACTCTCTGCAAGAGAAACATTCCGTTTGGCTACAAGTTTACACTCAGGCAATGTGAAGCAATAGGCACAGAGCAGAAGACTCAATAGACCTGACACAAAGAACTGCATATAAGTATATTGGAACTTATAGGCATTCTCTGCGAATGTAAGTGAAAAGGCACCATCTTGCCAACACGCACAGTTCACAAACCACATCGTCATAATAAAACCAACAGTGCCTAACACACGGATCGGTGGAAAGTCTTTAACCGTATCGAAACCGTTCTTTTTCAGAAGTGTAAAAGCTGTGGTATTCGACAAAGCTATAGTAGGCATATAGAAAGCCACACTTAATGTATAGAGTGCAATGAATAGGTTCTTCGCCTCCAGTTCCTGTCCGAATCCTGCTTGCATTCCAAGCCACCAGCAACCAATCATGAAACTACCTGCCAACAGATGGCAAAGACCCAACAATCGCTGTGGCTGAATATACTTATCAGCAGTGATACCCATCAGTGTGGGCATAAAAATAGAGACGATTCCCTGAATAGCATAGAACCATGCTATTTTATCACCAAGTCCAGCCACACCGAGATAGTTGCCCATACATGTAAGATAGGCTCCCCATACAGCGAACTCCAGAAAGTTCATGATTGACAATCGTAGTTTCATATCGGTTTCTAGTTTAAATATTATTCGTTACTGTGTCTTACCACTTGAGCTGGTATTCTTCTTACGAATACGCAACAGCTGTATGCGGTCAAGGAAGAGCATGCACACCGCATTATCCATCGCCTCAGAGCCTCGTCGGTTCATAATGATATAGCCACGCAGCTCCTTGAGGGCATGATCTTCTTCCGGAATACGGATAGTACCCATCCCCGAAGGGGGAATAGCATAATCGCGTGTCGCAACACTGTCATTATCATATCTGAGTGCCAGATATACCTGAGCATTGCGCGATCCACTCTGTACAAAGTAGGTTACACCATAAGTAAGGAGGAAACTGTCACCCACATGATAGCTGCTGTCAGCTTTCTGCCTGAACTGATATATATGGAATGGTGCCTGTGGATACAACAACAGATAACGTTTTCCTTCCCACACATCAGTCGTATCACTCAAGTGCGAATAGTTAGTAAACTGCTGTATCTCACGTATAGATGCTCCGCTTGCCAATGCATCCTCACTCAGACGATGCTGCACACGTTCATATATTCTAAAGAGATCTTCCAGATGATTATAATACCACACCATCGAGGAATCAAAATCAGCCTGAGTATATCCATATTTCTTCAAGGCAAGCCTCCGGTTATACTCATTCATATAATCATGCCCTTCTTCTGTTGGAGTAGATGCCATTCCCTGTGCCAAATAGTAATCGTAGAGCACATCTTCCATTTCACCAGGTTGTATAATCTGGCTCGGCACCTTTGGCTTACAAGCTGAAAACAGAAATAAAGCCAACGATATAACGAGATAGCTCCTACTCCACTTCATGACCAATTGCACTAATCTCCCGGCGATAAAACAGCAGCAACCATACCACACTTACGCTGATACAAGCGTCTGCAAAGTTGAATATCGGACTGAAGAACACAAAATGCTCACCACCAACAAAAGGCATCCATGAAGGCCACTCCGTTTCAATGAGGGGGAAATAGAACATATCTACTACTTTTCCCATCAGAAATGGCGCATAACCCGTACCGAAAGGCACAAAGTATGAGACATAATAGGGAGATGACTCTGTGAACACCAAGCCATAGAACATACAATCAAGAAGATTGCCTGCAGCACCAGCCAGCACTATCGACAGACAGACAATATAGCCTGTACGAGCATTCTTGTTCACCTGTTTCCAGATGTAATACCCCAGGACTGCAATAGCCACAATACGGAATAACGACAGGAATAGCTTGCTGCCCAACTGCATGCCAAAGGCCATACCCATATTCTCAATAAAGGTGATATAGAACCAGTCGAAAACATGAATACCCTCGTGGAGCATCATCGACGTCTTCACCCAGATCTTAATGGCCTGGTCAATCAAGAGAATGGCAACCACCAAGATGATTGCCAGTCTGCCTTTGGTAATCAGCGAGCTTCCTGAAGTATTCACCGTTTATTCTGGTTCATCTTCGATTCAACGCTCAAAGTAGCATGAGGTACTGCACGCAGACGCTCTTTTGGAATCAACTTTCCAGTGATACGATCGATACCATAAGTCTTATTCTCGATTCGTACGAGCGCAGCTTTCAGACCCTGAATGAACTTCTGCTGGCGAGCTGCCATCGAAATCAGCTCCTCTTTTGTCTGGGTAGCACTCCCTTCTTCCAATGCCTTATATGTGGGTGATGTGTCATCGACATCGTTAGAGTCCTGATTAGTCAGCACGCGCATCATCTCATCGTAATCGCGTTTAGCCAATGCTAATTTTTCGTTGATAATCTGACGGAACTCCTCGAGCTCTTCGTCAGTGTAGCGTGTCTTTTCTGCCATAATTGTTAAGTTATTGTTATTGATTTTTATTGTTTATTCACTTTAATGTTCAACTTGAAGTCATCGAAGTCAACTTCCTGACCATCATTAGGTTGAATAGTGATGCTTTCAGCCAGAACCTGCGTCTTGATATACTCACCAAAACTATCCACAGCCTTTTCGACATCCGCATTTGGTGCAAGCACTACTGCGATGCGATCGGTAATCTCCAAGCCACTTTCCTTACGGATGTTCTGTATGCGGTTGATGAGCTCACGAGCCATTCCCTCGTTCTTCAGCTCATCAGTAAGCTCCACTTCAAGAGCGACAGTCAGGTTACCCTCATTAGCTACCAGCCAACCAGGAATATCCTCGCTGATGATATCTACATCGACAGCCTCTACAGTCAGCGTCTGACCTTCAACTTCGATACCGATGCTACCCTGCTGCTCCAGCTGGGCAATCTGTTCCTGTGAGAGCTGATCCATAGCAGCAGCCACACCTTTCATCAGTTTACCAAACTTCTTACCCATCGTGCGGAAGTTACACTTCACTTTCTTCACAAGCACACCAGCACCCTCTACAAAACGAAGTTCCTTCACATTCACCTCGTTCATAATCAGCTGCTTCACTGCTTCAATGTGAGCTTTTTGTTCTGCGTCGATAGCAGGAATCATGATAGCCTGCAGTGGTTGACGCACCTTGATGTTCACTTTACGACGAAGAGCCAGAACCATTGAGGTAATCTTCTGAGCCATCTGCATACGGGCTTCCAGATCCTTATCTATCTGTGAATCATCAGCCACTGGGAATTTATCAAGGTGAACAGAATCGAGTTCACCACCCAGATTCTTATACAGCTGATCGGCATAGAAAGGTGCAAATGGAGCCAACAGTTTGGCTACTGTCATCAGACAGGTATAGAGTGTCTGATAGGCAGAGAGCTTATCGTCGCTCATCTCCTTACCCCAGAAACGTTTGCGGTTCAAACGAACAAACCAGTTACTCAGGTCGTCGTTAACGAAGGCGTCAATCAATCGACCTGCACGTGTTGGGTCATATCCATCGAGCTCAGCTTCAACACCCTTGATGAGGGTATTCAGGCAAGACAGAATCCAACGGTCAATCTCAGGACGCTTTTCAAATGCCACCTGAGCTGCAGCAGGATCGAAGCCATCAACATTAGCATACAGCGCGAAGAAACTATACGTATTATATAAGGTGCCGAAGAACTTACGGCGAACCTCATCCACACCCTCTGGATCGAACTTCAGATTGTCCCAAGGCTCAGAATTGGTCATCATATAAAGGCGAACGGCATCACTACCGAACTTCTCAATCATATCGAAAGGATTCACCACGTTACCCACGTGCTTCGACATCTTGTTGCCCTTAGCATCGAGCACCAGACCTGAAGAAATCACATTCTTGAAGGCTACTGAGTCGAAGATCATGGTAGCAATGGCATGCAGCGTGAAGAACCAGCCACGCGTCTGATCCACACCCTCATTGATAAAGTCACAGGGGAAGGCGATACCCTTATCTATCAGTTCCTTATTCTCGAATGGATAGTGAATCTGAGCGTATGGCATAGAACCAGAATCAAACCAAACGTCGATCAGGTCAGTCTCACGCTTCATGGGCTTACCGCTTTCTGAAACGAGTACGATATTGTCAACGTATGGACGATGCAGGTCGATCTTGTCGTAGTTCTCCTTCGACATATCACCAGGCACAAAACCATTATCCTTCAGCGGATTACTCTTCATGAAGCCAGCCTTCACAGCCTTCTCTATCTCGTTGTAGAGTTCCTCTACACTGCCGATACAGATTTCCTTACCATCCTCATCACGCCAGATAGGCAATGGGGTACCCCAGAAACGTGAACGCGACAAGTTCCAGTCGTTCAGGTTCTCAAGCCAATTACCGAAACGACCTGTACCTGTTGACTCAGGCTGCCAGTTGATAGTCTTGTTCAGCTCGAACATACGATCTTTCTTGGCAGTAGAGCGAATGAACCATGAATCCAAAGGATAGTAGAGCACAGGCTTGTCAGTACGCCAGCAGTGAGGATAGTTGTGTACGTGCTTTTCGATCTTGAGAGCAGTACCCTCCTGCTTCATCTCCATACAGATCACGATGTTCAGGTCTTCAGCCTTAGCAGCAGCCTGCTCGTCGTACTTACCATCCTTATTAAACTCTGGTGCATAGGCGTTCTTCACATAGTCACCTGCGTGATGACTATAACCTTCAGCGTTTACACACTTCTCTATGAAGTTATTATCAAGCTCGTCCATCACATAGTACTTACCCTGCAGGTCAACCATTGGACGAGTTTCACCTTTCTTATTTATAAGGAACAGACTGGGGATGTGAGCATCCTTAGCCACTTTGGCATCATCAGCACCAAAGGTAGGAGCAATATGCACGATACCAGCACCATCCTCTGTTGTCACATAATCGCCAGGAATCACGCGGAAAGCCTCACTCTCCATCTCAACGAACTGATCCTTGCCGTTCTCACCAGTGAATACCTTCTCCGGATGAGCCTGAGCATACGCCTTCACATAGTCGGCAGCATTCTGATCCAACTTGGCAGAAGGCTTCACCCAAGGCATGAGCTGCTGATACTTCATACCCACGAGCTGTTCTCCTGTGTAACGGCCTACGATACGATAAGGCACAAACTTCTCACCCTTGTTATATTCAGGCATCTCCTCACCATCGGTGATGTTACCCTCTGGAGCAAGATAGGCATTCAAGCGACTCTCTGCCAGAACGATGGTGATTTTCTCACCATTATAGGCATTATAGGTCTCAACAGCCACATAGTCAATCTTCGGACCTACGCAGAGGGCTGTGTTTGAAGGCAGTGTCCAAGGTGTGGTAGTCCAGGCTACAAAATAAGGAGTACCCCACTTCGTCCACTCTTCCTTAGGATCAAGTGCCTTGAAGAGTGCCGTCACTGTGGTATCCTTCACATCACGATAGCAGCCAGGCTGGTTCAACTCATGAGAGCTCAGACCTGTACCTGCTGCAGGTGAATATGGCTGAATGGTATAGCCTTTATATAGCAAGCCCTTCTGATAGAACTGCTGCAACAACCACCACAGAGTCTCAATATACTTATTGTCATATGTGATGTAAGGATTATCCAGATCCACGAAGTAACCCATCTTTTCCGTCAGGTCACGCCATTCCTGGGTAAACATCATCACGTTCTCACGACACTTCTTATTATAATCCTCCGTAGAGATATACTTATCCGATGCCTTATTGTCGATATCAGCCTTGGTGATACCAAGCTCTTTCTCAACACCAAGTTCTACAGGCAGTCCGTGGGTATCCCAACCGGCTTTACGCTTCACCTGGAAGCCCTTCATCGTCTTATAGCGATTGAAAGTATCCTTGATGGTACGAGCCAGTACATGGTGAATGCCCGGGTGTCCATTTGCAGAAGGAGGACCTTCGAAGAATACAAACTGCGGACAGCCCTCACGCTCATCAATAGAGCGCCAGAACACATTTTTCTCTCGCCACATCTCCAGGATGTCGTTGTTGACCTGGGTCAGATTCAGACCACTATGTTCGGCAAATTTCTTAGCCATATCTTACTGATTTACCTTTTTACTTTTTAACTTTTATATTTAGGGCGCAAAGGTAATAAAATTATTCGATATGGCAAAAGGAAATAGTTTTTTTTAATATTTCTCTCAAAAAAGTATGGTTTTACAAATATTTTGCTTATATTTGCAAGCAAATTACCAAGACGACTAAAAACAAAATTATAATTTATGGTAACATTTACAATGATTCTTCAGCTCTGTATTGTACTCGGAGCGTTGTGGGTAGGTTCTCGTTATGGTAGCCTTGCCCTTGGAGCTATTTCTGGTATAGGTCTGGCTATTCTCGTGTTTGGTTTCGGTTTAAAGCCAGGCACACCGCCTACAGATGTGATTTACATTATTATTGCAGCTGTCACCTGTGCCGGTATCATGCAGGCTTCAGGTGGTATGGACTGGCTGATACAGATAGCAGAGAAGTTGCTGCGTAAGCATCCGGACCGCATTACCTTCCTGGCTCCGCTTACCACTTTCTTCCTGACAGTTCTGGTTGGTACAGGTCACGTCGTTTACACTTTGATGCCTATCATCTGTGACATCGCCCTGAAGAAGGGCATTCGTCCTGAGCGTCCTTGCGGTGTGGCATCTATCGCCTCACAGGTAGGTATCACCTGTTCTCCTATCGCTGCTGCTGTGGTGGCTTTTGTCACGATATCAAATGCCAACCACTTTGATATTACGATTCCCCGTGTGCTGATGGTTTCCATCCCAGCCTGTGTCTGCGGACTCATGGCAGCTGCAGCTGCTTCATATCATCGCGGCCTTGATCTTGACAAGGATCCTGAGTTCCAGAGAAAGATTGCCGATCCCGCACAGCGTGAGTTTATCTATGGCTCAGGCGCCACAACACTCGACAAGCAGATTCCGCAGTCGGCTAAGAATGCCGTATTCATCTTCCTCGGTGCACTGGCAGTCATCGTCATGTTTGCCGCCCTGCCCGATCTGTTGCCTTCTTATTCCACGATTAAGGCGGTTAAGGGTGCTGAAGACCTTGTACTTGCCGATGGAACCAAGCTCACTGCTGCCGCATTAGCCAAAGCAGGCGTTGTAGTCGATGGATTCACAGAAAAAAGCATGGCAGGCTTGAAGATGAACCTCGTGATTCAGATTGTGATGATCTCTGCAGCTGCTCTGATGATCATCTTCTGTAAGGCCCTGCCTAAAAAGGCTGTTGCAGGTCCGGTATGGCAGTCTGGTATGGTGGCAGTAGTAGCCATCTACGGTATTGCCTGGCTGGCAGACACTTACTTCTCCAACTATATGAGTGAGATGCAGTCTATGCTGGCAGACATTGTGAAGGAATACCCCTGGAGCATCGCCATCGTATTCTTCCTCGTATCAGTACTTATCAATTCTCAGGGAGCTGTCGTTGTAGCCATGCTGCCACTTGCCTATTCTCTGGGCATCTCTGGTCCTGTGCTCCTTGGTGTTCTGCCATCAGTCTATGGTTACTTCTTCATCCCGAACTATCCATCAGATATTGCGACAGTAAACTTCGATCGTTCAGGTACCACGGTGATTGGTAAGTACCTGCTGAACCACTCGTTCATGATGCCAGGACTCATCTCTGTCATCACATCAACGATAGTAGCATACTGCTTATCGATGCTATTCAATTAAACAAGATAAAGAGGGTGTTCGCTTGAACACCCTCTTTTACGTTTTGTTGCTAAAGACTTAGACTTAGAGATTCAGGCTCTTCTTCAGGGCCTCAATCTTATCCTCAGCAGCCTTGATGCAGCGCTCATAGTCGGCAGCATCCTTGAAGCTGGGATCCTTCACCTCTGTGTAGAACTTGATCTTAGGTTCTGTGCCTGAAGGACGAACAGATACCTTTGTACCATCCTCGCAGAACCACTGTAGCACATTGCTTGTTGTAGGCATATTCAGCTTCTCCTTTGAGCCGTCAGCCTTGGTAGCCTCCAGTGTCTGATAGTCTTTCCACAGACAGATCTTAGAGCCACCCAACTCCTTTGGAGGATTGCTGCGGAAATCAACCATCATCTGCTTAATCTCGTCAGCACCAGTCTTACCGGGCTTCACCACATTGATAGTAGCCTCCTTAGAGAAGCCATACTCCTTGTAGATATTCATCAGCAGGTCGTAGAGGGTCATGCCGTTGTCACGAGCCCAAGCTGCAATCTCACAGATCAGACAGATAGATGCTGGAGAGTCCTTATCGCGTACTTTGTCGAATGGCAGGAAGCCGAAGCTCTCCTCACCACCACCAATATACTTCTGCTTGCCCTCAGAGATGCGAATCTCGTTGGCAATCCACTTAAAGCCAGTATAGCAGTCACGCAGCTCTACACCGTTCTTCTTGGCGATCTCGGCAATCTCCTCAGTAGTAACGATGGTCTTTACCAGGAACTCATTGCCCTTCAGCTGACCGAGTTTCTTCTTATTGGCGATGATGTACCAGCAGAACATCATACAGGTCTGGTTACCATTCAGGATCTCCCACTCGCCCTTGGCATTGCGGCATACGATAGCCAGACGGTCTGCATCGGGGTCAGAAGCAATCACGAGGTCGGCATTCAGACGTGTACCAAGCTTCATACCGAGTGTCATAGCCTCTGCATTCTCAGGATTTGGAGATACTACCGTTGGGAAGTCACCATCGATCACCATCTGCTCCGGTACCACATGGATATTCTGGAAGCCCCATGAACGCAGAGCCTCAGGGATAATCACACGACCAGTACCATGCATAGGAGAATAAACAATGTTCAGGTCTTTCTGGCGCAGGATGACATCCTGATCCACCATAGCCTCCTTCACAGCCTGCAGGTAGTCCCAGTCCATCTCACCACCGATGATGTCGATGAGCTCCTTATTACCCTCAAACTTCACATCACCGATCTTCACCTTGTTCACCTCGTCGATGATACCCTGATCGTGTGGAGCCAGCACCTGAGCACCATCGTCCCAATATGCCTTGTAGCCATTGTACTCACGTGGGTTGTGAGAAGCTGTAACGTTGACACCAGCCTGACAGCCCAGCTGACGGATGGCGAATGAGATCTCAGGTGTGGGACGCAGGCTCTCGAAGAGATATACCTTGATACCGTTAGCAGAGAAGATGTCAGCCACTGTCTCAGCAAACATACGTCCGTTGTTGCGGCAGTCATGTCCTACTACTACTGAGCACTGCTTGCCCGGGAATGCCTTCAGGATATAGTTGGCGAATCCCTGAGTAGCCATACCTACAATGTACTTGTTCATACGGTTGGTACCAGCCCCCATAATACCACGGAGTCCACCTGTACCAAACTCAAGATTTTGATAGAAAGCGTCAATGAGTGCAGTCTTGTCTGCTGCATCCAGCATTGCCTGTACTTCCTTACGTGTCTCCTCGTCAAAGGCTGGAGAAAGCCATTCTTTAGCCCGTGCCTCGCACTGAGCAATCAGTTGAGCATTGTCTGCCATAATTTCTATATTTTACTTGTTTTAGATTGAATAAATTGCTTCTAATCCACAAAGATAGTAAGAAATCGGCAAACATGTATAGAAACGGGCAATCTTTTTTATTTCTTTAAGATTTTATCAATCTCATCAAACTGTTTTCCCAGATTCAGATTGAAATAGATACGATAGAGCGAGGGTCCCCACTTTTGCTTGGCATCTGGCATCAGTTTGCGATAGGACTCCATGAAAGGCTGGGCTTTCTGATACATCATCCTGATTTGTTTCTTATTGCGACGTGCATCCATATTAAGAGCGATGTTCAGACAAGCCGTACCTGCATTGTAATAGGCTTCTGCCATCTGATTGTCTAACAGAATCATGCGTTCACAGACAGCTAAACAATCATCGTAACGCCCCAGATTGAGCAACATCGTGGATTTTGCCAGCAGGAACAACTCGTTCAGACTGTCGGTCTTTAAAGCATTCTCAGCGTAACAGAGCCCTTTTTCATAATTACCCTTTTCCATGTAGTAATCCATCAGACGAGGAAAGAAATAGGGCGACTTGGGAAATAGACTCACGCCTTCCTGCAACGTGGCCACATACGACTCACTGTCTTTCAGTTTCAACCAAGCCTGAGCCACAAACTGCAATGTGTTTTCCAACTTCGAGGTGTCGCGACACGCCTCGTTGGCATAACGCAGTGTGAGCACAGGATCACTCATCCGATAGCCTGTATAGGTAGCCCAATAGGCTACAGTGCCCATTTGAGGATCGTTCTTCTCGAAGTCATAACCCGTAAACAAAGGCTGACGCGCACAGTCAAGATACATCTCAAAACAGTCATAGGCAGTCTTCAGCTCATCCTTACGCAGATGATAGGTGCCTCCGAAATAGAGGTTCGGACGATAAGTCAGCAGCCTACGGGCATTAGCACTCCGATAAGAGAGACTCACACGTCCTTTCTTGTCGGGACGCATATCCAGGGAGTCTAGACGCTCACCAATGGTGAATATACGACGCGTGAGCTCAAAGAAGTGCGTGGTGTCAACCGCCTGCTTCTTATACATCGCCTCGTTCACCTGATCATACTGTTTCTCAACTGAAGTGAGCCACATGTCGTAGATACGGGGATTATTGAGATTGGCAGAGTCTTTGAGCAGATTGGTCATCATCTTCTCTGCCTGATCATAGTTCTTACCGCTTTTAATAATAGTACGTGCTTCTTGTAACTGACGTCGCTGAGCCAGCAGATTGACAGAAGAACCTATTATTATTAATAAGGTAATGAGTATCCTGAGTTTCATTCTAATTTTGCTTTGTGGGTGCAAAGGTAGTGGAATTCAGCTAAAAAAACAAGGATAAAGGGGCTCAAAATGTGAACAGAAGTTAAATATTAGGCTTTTTTAGGCATCAAACGAAAAAAAATTGGGAAAAAGCTTGCAAGTTTCAAATAGATTACCTACCTTTGCATTGTGTTTTTCATAGTATTAGATTTAAGGTTAACAATTTTGGCTCGCAGCGGCGAGCCGTTTTTTTTTGCCCTAAATCGAGCTAATAGGAGTATTTGAGTTATCTGTTCTTGTTGCTGACAAACCAGTTGTGCACGAAGTTATAAAGCAACAAAGAGGCCAGCACAAGACAAAGTGCCGTCAACAAGATTGTTGTCTGTTCACCTTCGAACAGTGCATAGCCAATTCCTAATCCCCAGGCAATACCACTCTCCCACCCAAGCATAAATGTGCTCTGAGAAGTACCACGCTTACAATGACGACTCAGTTTGATGAAAAACAGCAGGAATCGTGATCCAATGATTCCCAGACCAAATCCCACGAAGGCAGGAGCAGCATAGCCCACAATCTGTTGGGTACGTGTCAGCATCATCAGCAAGGCAGCCCCCATCAGAATCAAACCTGTCACCACCTCACTCTTCACCTCTGCATCACGGAACACGAATCGCTGGGCTAAAATAGCCATCAGGAAACCAACCATCATCATGGCATAGAACTGTTCTGACAGCGTCAATGAGAACAGCAATCCCACAGACAGCATGACAAGCTGCAGATTCAGGAACAATGGCACACCATGAGGCAGGAAGAAGCGATCGAGACTGACAAAGGGAATATCGTCAAGAGGAGCCCTAAAGGGGAAATTAACGAGAAATACCAGCAACAAGGCTGCTGCTGCCAACAAGCCTGCAGCCAGAAGCACTGTCTGGAATCCAGCAATACGCAGTAACAACAAGCCTGTCAAGGGACCTAAGGAAAGGGCAAATCTCCCAAACCAGGCTGCAGCGTAATTGGCCTCAGTGCGCTGATAGCTCTCGCTGACATCAATAATCAGTGTACTGGCCAGCACCATCTGTGCCAGACCGAAACAAGCTCCTAAGGCGAAACGCTGAATCAGCATCAACGAGAGTTCGGCATAAAACCCTGATTCAAGCCCTGCATAATAGATGAGTCCGAAAAGTCCCACCATCGCCAGCATAGCCACGAGGCACACCACATTACGACGATAATGCTGGACAAGAAACGACACAAGGCCACCAAATGCAAAGAGTCCAATGCCAAAGACGCCCATCGACAGTCCTGTCTCCTGGAGAGTGAAATTCTGCGTATGAAGCAACCACTGTGGCAAGGTAGGCACCAGGATATATACTGCCATCGTCAACAGCAAATTAGCGATAGCCATGCGCCAGAAGTCATGATGCCACAGTCGAATATGTACAGGCGTATTCTGAGAATTCATGTGTCTAAATTTAGTTTAACAACTTCTCAAGTGAATCATAGTTAATGTCCTGATAATCAATGATTTGAATGTCTGAGAAATCTTTAATATCTTGAGCATTATTTGTTGTTGCCACTCCTACTACAGCCATCTCGGCAGAACGCCCTGAGCGCAACCCATTGAAGCTGTCTTCAAACACGATACACTCAGATGTCTCCACTCCCAGGCGCTGCGCTGCCTTCAGATAGCAATCCGGATCTGGCTTACTGCGCTCAAAGTCCTCAGAGGTGAGGATGGCATCAAACAGCTGCTTGAATCCTGGCTGATATCGATACACACTCTCCATCTTGGGAATATTCGAGCTGGTGACGACAGCAGTCTTTACGCCATGCTGATGCAGATCGGCTATCAAAGCCTCAAAGCCTGCGATGAAGTCATAGTGCATCTGCTGCTCATAATCGTCCAGTCTGCGGGTTATGCTTTCACGCTCTGCCTTCAGAGGACCATCAAACCAGCGATCATAGATCTGTGTCAGGGTTGAGCCCTTTATTTCGTGCTCAAGTCCTGGGTGCTCAGGGTGGTATTGCCGACAGATGGCACCCCAGAACACAGTGTATTGTGGCTCAGTGTCAAACACCACGCCATCCAGGTCGAAAAGAGCAGCCTTGAATACTTTCTGATCCATGTTCTTGTAAATTTTGGGTGCAAAATTAGTATTTTTTTGCGAGAAATTTGCTTTTTTGGGCTTTTTAGTGTAATTTTGCCCGAAAATCATGATATTTATGCATAACAACAAACATTATTTGCTACTGTTATTGCCCTTGTTGCTCTTTGCTTGCAAGGGTTCTGATGAGCCTACCCTCACCTTCGAACCAGTTATTGCCGATAAGGAAGTAAGACTCTCCAGTGAAGACAATTCTCCTCGCTGTCAGGTACACCTGAACATGCTTCAGGCTACAGCCGATAATGGTGAGAAAGCCAAGCTCATCAACGATGTTCTGTTAACAAGACTGCTTAACAAGCCTCACAGCAATGATTTTCAGGCAGCAGTCACCCAGTTTGCCGACGATTACACCAAGACCTACAAGAACACCATGTTGCCTTTGTATAATCAGGATCGCAACGACACTGCAAAGATTGCCTGGTATGAGTACCACTACATGATTGAGACCACCACCCAACCAGGTACAGCCTACACCACTTCGTATCTGGCCACTGTCGATTACTACGAAGGTGGTGCTCATGGCATCAACCAGCTCATCACGTTCAACTTCGACAATGCCACAGGAAAGCTCGTTACACTGGCAGATATCTTCGCTCCAGGCTATGAGTCACAGCTGAAGAGCGCGCTGCTGAAGGCCCTGAAGTCGAAGACTGGTCTCAGTTCCATGAGCGAGTTGAAGGATGCTGGCTATCTCTACTCAATGGAGATGTTCCCTTCAGAGAACTTCATTCTCAACGACGAGACGATCACATTCGTCTATAATCCCTATGAGATAGCACCTTATGCCGTAGGCTCCATCGAGCTCATCATTACCTACAGCGAGGTAAGCAAGATACTCAACGCCTCGTTTAAGCACTGATCGCCTATGGCAAAAGCAGAACTGATACAGAAATACTTCCCCACCCTCACCGATACTCAGCTGCAGCAGTTTGAGCAGCTCGATGCGCTCTATCGTGAGTGGAACGCCAATATCAATGTCATCTCCCGTAAGGATATCGACAATCTCTACGAGCATCACGTGCTCCACTCGTTGGCTATCGCCAAGATCATCAACTTCCGTCCCGACACCCAGATTCTCGATTTCGGCACAGGCGGTGGTTTTCCAGGCATCCCTCTGGCCATCCTCTTTCCTGAGTGCCAGTTCAAGCTCATCGATGGTACTGGCAAGAAGATTCGTGTGGCTCAGGAAGTGAGTCGTGCCATCGGACTGAAGAACTGTAATCCTGTACAGCTGAGAGGCGAAGACGAGACAGGCAAATACGACTTTGTGGTAAGTCGTGCTGTCATGGCTCTACCCGACCTCATGAAGATTGTCCGAAAGAACATTGGCAAGCCCCAGCGCAATGCCCTGCCCAATGGTATCATCTGCCTGAAAGGTGGTGATCTGCAGGCAGAGACACGCCCTTTCCACAACATTGTGGAACTGACAGAGATCAGCGATTTCTTCAGCGAGGAGTGGTTTAAGGAGAAACATGTCATTTATCTTCCCGTTTGAAACGATGATAACCGTTAAGACTTTCGAATGCAACCAGTTGCAAGAAAACACCTACGTGGTGAGTGATGATACGCGAGAGTGTGTGATCATTGATTGTGGCGCCTATTTTGAAGATGAGCATCAGGCCATCCAGCAGTATATCGAAGCCCAACAGTTGAAACCCGTTCATCTGCTGGCAACCCATGGACACTTCGATCATAACTATGGCAATGACTTTATTTTCAAGACCTATGGTCTGAAAGTGGAGATCTCTGCCGATGATGCCTATCTCATCAACGACCTTCCAGGACAGTTCGAGTCGATGATTGGCATCCCCCTGCGCCGTGAATACCCTGAGGTGGGACATTTCTTTGAAGAAGGCGAAACCATCAGTTTCGGCCATCACACGTTTGAGATCCTGAAGACACCAGGTCATACCCCAGGTGGTGTCACCTTTTATAATAAAGAAGAGGGCATTGCCTTCTCAGGCGACACCCTCTTCCGTATGAGTATTGGACGTACCGATTTCGATCGTGGCAGCTATCAGGACATCACCAATAGTCTCCATCAGGTCTTAGCGAAACTTCCCCCTGAGACTGTGGTCTTTTGTGGTCATGGCCCAAAGACCACCATTGGCGAGGAAGTACGATACAATCCTTATTTCTCATAACCCCGAACTCAAATGTTCGGGGTTTCCCATGTCTTAGTCTGTGTGCAGGCAGTCTTCACCACCTGATTGCCCACCTTCAGTTCAAAGTCACCTTCCTCCAGTGTCCACTTGCCATCAGCCCCAACAAAAGCCAGGTTCTTGGCAGGCAGCTCGAAGGTAACAGTCTTCACCTCACCAGGCTGCAGCTCAATCTTCGTAAAGTCGCGCAGACGCTTGTTGTCAGGCACGATTGAAGCAATCAGGTCACTGCTGTAGAGCAGCACAGCCTCCTTACCAGCCTTCTTGCCTGTATTCTTCACATTCACCGTCACTTTCAGCACATCGTCGGCAGTAAACTGAGCCTTGTCAACCTTCAGGTTGCTGTACTCATAGGTGGTATAGCTCATACCATAGCCGAAAGGCCACTGCAGGCTCACCTTGGCGTCATAGTTATAGGCACCAGCCATCGTACCCACCTCTTCACTGACCTTATAGTCATAGGTGTTCAGTGAGTTGATCTCACGCGGATAGGTGAAAGGCATCTTTCCTGAGAAGTTAGCATCGCCAGCCAACAGGTTTGAGAATGCATCACCACCATAGTTACCAGGAATCAGGATGTTCACCACAGCCTTAGCCAGCGGCTCAATGTCAGCAATCAGACGAGGACGACCTTCGTTCAGCACCAGGATGATGGGCTTGCCAGTCTTGGCAAGTGCCTTCACCAGGTTACGCTGGTTCTCTGAGAGCCAGAGGTCTGTCAGGTTACCAGGCGTCTCAGTATATGAGTTCTCACCGATAGCAGCGATGATCACGTCAGCCTGTGCAGCAGCTGCTACAGCCTTGTCGATCTCAGGTTCGTTCTCGTCATAATAAGCCTTGTTCTCATCATAGGTCACACCCTGTTCCAGAATGATGTTCTCCTTACCATACTTATTGCAAAGCGCCTCATAGATGGTATTGTACTTCTCCGACAGGTCTTCAGCATTAGCCCCCTGCCACGTGTAGCTCCAGCCACCATGCAGACAGCGCATCTGGTTGGCGTTAGGACCAGTCAGCAGGATCTTGCATTTATTAAGCGGCAAGATGTTATCATTATTCTTCAGGAGGATCATCGATTCCTCAGCAGCCTTCAAGGCTTTTTGAGCAAACTCCTCACTGCCGAACTTCTCATAGCCTATGCCACCAGTGTTTGGCTGATCAAAGAGTCCCAGACGATACTTGGCACGCAGGATTCTGCGCACAGCATCATCGATACGCTCCATCTTCACCTTTCCTTCCAGCACCAGCTCCTTCAGCAGGATGCAGAAATCTACGCTATAAGGATCCATCGACATATCGATACCCGCATTAATAGCGATACGGATGGCGTCTTTCTTATCCTTAGCCACCTTCTCACGAGAGAACAGGTTGTTGATGTCAGCCCAGTCAGTCACCAGGAATCCATCCCACTGCAGATCCTCCTTCAGCCACTTGGTCAGATATTCATAGCTGGCATGCACAGGCACCCCGTTCACAGAAGCCGAGTTGACCATCATTGTCAGCGTACCTGCGAGAGCTGCAGCCTTGAAGGGCTCAAAGTATTTCTCGCGGATCATCTGCGGACTGAGATAGGCAGGCGTACGATCCTTACCAGTCCAGGGAGCACCATAGGCGAAATAATGCTTCGTGCTGGTACCCACATGATACTGGTCGATATGGTTGTTGTCCTTACCCTGATAACCTCTGATCTCAGCCACCACCATCTTCGAGTTCACGATGGCATCCTCACCAAAGCTCTCATACACACGAGGCCAACGAGGATCACGACTCAGATCCACTACAGGGTTATACACCCAGGGACAGTTGGCTGCACGACTCTCATAGGCAGTAATCTCTGCCCCATCAAAAGCCAGATCCGTATTAAACGACGCCCCCAGGTTGATAGGCTGTGGGAACAGTGTACCACCCTGCACGTAAGTCACGCCATGATTATGATCCAGACCATAGATATCGGGAATACCGATGTATTTCATCGACTTCTCCTGAATCAGCGTAATCCACTTCTGCCACTGCTCAATACTTGGAGCTCTGGTGCCAGGCGCATTCAGGATAGAACCCACCTTCCACTTGGAGATCAGTGTGTCGAGCATCACCTCGTTGAGCTGCCAAGAGCGTTTTGTCTCTCCCTGATAGATGTCAACAGGATTGTTGCCCATCTTCTCGAGGATCTCAGCATCTGTCAGCTGCAGCATCTTCTTGATGTCAGCATCCGAAGCTCCATACTGTTGCATCACACTGCGCACCTTCTCGCGATCGATCTTTGCATTCTCGACTTTCATGTTACCCATCACATCGAGGTTCAGCTCCAGCATCTGACCGATCTTCTCGTCGAGCGTCATCTTGGCCAGCGTCTTCTCAACCTTTGCTTCCAAGGCTTCATCACGGGGAATGGCAGGCTTAGCATTGTTCTGTCCATAAACCACTCCATGAGCAGCACAGACAGTCATCATAGTTAATAATAATTTCCTCATATTTTAAATTGATAATGATTAGTAAGTTCCTGATAAATACGCTGCACAGGCAGTCCCATCACGTTATAGTAGCTGCCCTGAAGACCTGTCACGCCGATATAGCCGATCCACTCCTGGATGCCATAGGCACCTGCCTTGTCGAAGGGACGATAGTGGTCCACATAGTAATGAATCTCCTCGTCAGAGAGCGTCTTGAAGGTCACATCTGTCGTCACGTCGAAACAGCGTTCCTGCTCTGCAGTTAGCAGACACACACCCGTTGTCACCTGATGCGTACGCCCACTGATCAGCTGCAGCATTCTCACAGCATCAGTCTCATCCGCAGGTTTCCCTAATATCTCATCTCCCACAATCACTACTGTATCAGCTGTAATAATCAACTCATCATCGGCAATGATCCGCCGATAGGCAGCAGCCTTCTCCTGGGCGATATAGCGCGCCACCTCATTCACTGGCAGACTGTCAGGATACTGTTCGTCGATATCCTTTAACACTCTCACCTCGAAAGGCACACCCAGTCCTGCCAGCAGTTCCTTCCTTCTGGGCGAATTACTCGCCAACACCAGTCTATACTTCAATTTTTCAATCTTCAATTTTCAATTTTCAATCTTTATCACCATCCAAACGCTTTGGCATTCATCACCCATTTACCTTGTGCACGCAGCACCTGTTCTATCACGTCACGCCCACAGCCATGACCACCCAGGCGATCACTCACATACACACTCACCTCCTTGATCTCATGACAGGCATCCTTCGGACAGACGGCACACCCCACCCTTCGCATAATCTCAAGGTCGGGAATGTCATCGCCCATATACATGATTTCCTCATCCTGCAGACCATATTTCTCAATAAACTGGTTGTAAGTCTCAATCTTCACAGCACAGCCGAGATAGACGTCTTCCACGCCCAATCCCTCGTAGCGCACTCTGACACTGGGCACCTTGGCACCTGTCATGATGGCGATTCTCAGTCCCAGTTTCATAGCCAGTTGGATGGCATAGCCGTCTTTGATGTTCACTGTACGAAGAGGCACGCCCTCACTGCTCAGTGTGATGGTCTCACTACTCAGCACCCCATCAATATCAAATATGATGGCCTTTATCTTGGTTAAATCGTAGTTAATCACCTTTTCAAAACTTATTCAGATGCACATTCTCCCACTTCAGTTTCTCTTCGTCCTGAGGCTTACGCTCATCAGTCCAATGCCCCACAGCAACGATACAGAGACAGTTCAGGTTGTCAGGAATATCCAGCACCCCACGAATCACAGTGTCAGCAGGCGTGCCATCCTCAAGACCACGACCACGCATCTGAATCCAGCAGGAGCCCAGTCCCAGTTCCTCTGCCTGATACTGCATCGAGATGGCAGCAATGGCACCATCCTCCACCCAACAGTCGTTCTGCATGGGGTCACCCAGCACAGCGATGGCCACAGGAGCATCCTTCAGAAACTTACTGCCCATATTCTTGGCATCAGCCAGTTTCTCCAGATCCAACTTATCATCCACCACCACAAACTGCCAGGCTCTCTGACTCTTAGAGGTGGGCGACATCAAGGCTGCCCTCAGGATCAGTTTCAGGTCCTCAGGGTCAATCTCTTCGTTAGTAAACTTACGGTGACTACGGCGCATCTGCGCCAAATCTTTAAATGAAGTCATATCTTTACATTATATTTATTGGGCTACAAAGATACTACTAAAAATCCAATCATCCAAATTAAAAACTTTAAAAAAATAGAAACTTCAATATCCCGACTTTAAATCACCTGAAAGTTTGGCGGTTTCATAATAATGATGTATCTTTGCAGCCGAATTTTAAATAACAATTAGAAACAATGGATCAGCAGAATGCAATTTATGATGCGCGCGAGTTAGGCATGCCACGCATGATGATTCTTGGTGTACAACATTTGTTCGCCATGTTTGGTGCAACCGTACTAGTACCATTACTCACAGGCCTTGACGTATCCATCACCCTACTGTTTGCAGGTATTGGCACGTTGATGTTTCATTTCATCTCCAAGTGGAATGTGCCTGCATTCCTTGGTTCATCGTTTGCTTTTCTGGGCGGTTATGCCTCCGTCAAGGAGATGGGTGTGGTTCAGGGACTCTCCGAGACGTTAGCCCTCGACTATGCCTGTCTGGGTGTAGCATGTGCCGGACTGCTCTATTTCGTAATGGCAGGACTGATCAAGTCGTTTGGCATCCAGAAGATTCTGCACTTCTTCCCACCCGTTGTCACAGGTCCCATTGTCATCGCCATCGGACTGGTGCTTTCAGGCTCAGCAATTGCCAATTGCCAAACTAACTGGCTGTTGGCCATCATCGCCATCGTCACTGTCATCACATCTTCCGTATGGGGCAAGGGCATCATCAAGATTATCCCAGTGCTCCTGGGTGTCGTGGTGTCATATATCATAGCAGCCTGCATGGGAGAAGTCGATTTCTCACCCCTTGGCCAGGCAGCATGGGTAGGCTTCCCCATCGTCAAAGAGCGCACTGTTCTGGCAGTGTTTGAAGATGCCAACACCACGCTGATGCTGTCATCCATCCTGGCTATCATGCCTATCGCCTTTGCCACCATCATGGAGCACATTGGCGATATGTTTGCCATCAGCTCCACTGTAGGCAAAGACTTCCTGAGCGAACCAGGTCTTCACCGCACACTCTCAGGCGATGGTTTCGCCACAGCCCTGGCATCAGCATTTGGCGCACCAGCCAATACCACATACGGAGAGAACACTGGCGTGCTGAACCTCACCAAGGTGTTCGATCCCAAGGTGATACGCATAGCAGCCTGTCTGGCCATCATTCTGGCTTTCTGTCCTAAGTTTGCCTGTCTGGTTCAGCTCATGCCAGCAGCCACCATCGGAGGTGTCAGCCTCATTTTGTATGGCATGATTTCAGCAGTAGGTGTGCGCAATCTCGTAGAAGAGAAAGTCGATCTAAAGAGCTCCCGCAATGTGTTTGTAGCAGCCCTCATCCTGGTACTTGCCATTGGTGTGAAGTATGGCGCTAACGACAACATCGCCATTGGTCCCATCCACCTTTCAGGACTTGCCATCGCCGCCCTTGTAGGTATCTTCCTCAACGCCATCATGCCTACCAAGCTCGGCATGAAAGTCAAGTCATTCAAAGGCAAAGAGAAAACCTAAGTCGGTTTTTTATTTTTATAGCTCGTCGTGATGACGGTTTTAAGTTTTCAATAAATTGGTTTGGGCTCAGCGGAGCCCTTTTTTATGCCCTAATAGCAATATCAATACCACCCCTCTTCATTATAATTCTACATATGTCAATTCTGCAGTTACGCAGCTACGCAGTAACGCAGTATCTTTACGATTTCTGAATATCGGTGTGGAAATGGGGGGGAGGTAGTATATACCTTTGCTATGATACTGTGATACTGCGTAGCTGCGTTACTGCGACAAATACGAGTCACGAGATGAGAGTCTGGCAGATTGATTACTGGAATCTGGGAGATTGAAATAATGAATCTGGGGGATTGGTCCGTGCGATTAAAAAAAAGGCCAAAATAAATTTCAAAAGGCTTGTGTAATTGAATATATTGTTGTACCTTTGCAGTGTGGATGGACTGAAAACAACTGTTTACCGGAAAAGCAAAGAATTGCCGGCTGTAGAAGGAGATAACTTCTTCCACAGCAAAAGGTTGTTTGACATCCTGAAACACACCCCCAGGCAGAAGCCTTATATGGTGGTGGTGGAGGATGAGCAGGGAAGGATCATGAGTCACATGCTTGGATTCCTGAGATACAGGACCTTTATCTTCCCTCCATTCCTGCTGATACACTGCAGCGTGCTGAGCGAAGGCGTGTATGCGGAGAGTGAATACCACAAGGATGAGCTGTTTGGAGAGATGCTGAAGGCACTGATAAAAGAGGTGAACACACATACCTTATATATTGAGGTGAGTCACCTGAGTCAGAAAATGCTGGGCTACAAGCAGCTGCGACAGCTGGGGTTCTACCCTGTGAACTGGATGAGCATCCACAACTCGTTGCACAGCCATGCTCCCGAAGAGCGAATCTCTGAAAAGCTGCAGCGACGTATCGACATAGCCCATGCCAAGGGTGTGACAACGGAAGTGGTTTCGACAGAAGAGGACTTTAAGGCTTTCTCGAAACTGCTGCGACACCACAACATCCTGAAGCCGAAGCGCTATATCCCCGACGACATCTTCTTCAGGCAGATGATGGCGAGCGGCGACGGACGACTGTTTGTGACGAAATATCATGGGAAGGTAATTGGCTGTTCCGCCTGCGCCTATAGTAACGGCAATGCCTACCTGTGGTACTCGGCCTTCAGACGAAAGACCTATATACATCTGCACCCCGACGTGATGACCATCTGGGACACGATGAAGGATGCCTACGACAGGGGATTCCAGCACATGTGTTTTATGGACGTAGGTCTGCCTTTCTCGAAGAATCCCTTCAGGGAGTTCATCCTGCGATTTGGCGGTAAGGAACAGAGCACCTATCGATGGTTCAGATTCTCCATCAAATGGGTGAACAAGCTGCTGGCGTGGATTTACCGATAAGGACTACTTCTTCTTTTTATCCTTCTCTTCTTTATCTATGTCTTCGCCCTCCATGATCTTCTGGAGTTCCTCGTCGCTGGAGTTCATATCGATGCCTCGCTCCTCTGGGATATCGGGAATCTCAAAGATATCTTCTCCATAATTAACTTCCTTATCGGAGGCAAGGCCTTCTTCTTCAACTTCAATGGTGTCAACCTTCGGTGCCACAAACTCCACACGATTGGAATCATTGAGGTAGCGCTCATACTGGCGTTCTGCCTTATTGCGGCGCTTGCACCCGATAGTGGCAAACAGCACCAGAGCCAGCGAGATACAGAATAGTCGTCTCATATTTAGTAAGTATTTTGTTTTTAAATTCGATCTACTTGTTTTACACCCTTCACGGTGCGCAGCTTCTTGATGAGCTGTTCCAGACGGGAGGTATCCTCAAGCATCACCACCAGATTGCCACTGAAGAGGCCGTCGTGGGAGTCGATGTTGATGGAGCGCAGCACGAGGCGTTCGTCTTTGGAGATGATGCTCGTGAGGTTGTTGACGATACCGATATCGTCATTACCAATCACGCGGAGGGTGATGGAGTATTGCGACGCTCCTTTCCCACTCCACTTGGCCTTCACGATGCGATAGCCATAGCGGCGGCGCAACTCCGGGGCATTGGGACAGTCCTGACGATGGATCTTGATGCCGCCATTGATGGTGACAAAGCCGAAGATGGGATCGCCATAAATGGGATGGCAGCAGCGTGCCAGCTGGTAGTCGAGACCCTTCAGGTTGCGGTCGATCACCAGGGTGTCGTCGGAGGGTGTAGCGTTCTGGGGTGAGAACTTGGAGTTGTCGAGTTCAAACTCACTGGCGGAACGTGCCTGGTTGTCGCCTGTGACGGTCTTCTCACTCTCCCTGATCTCAATATATTTCTCAATGACGGTATTCGCATCGAGCACTCCGTCGGCTAACGCCTTATAGAAATCGCTGACTTCCTTATAGCCCAACTTCTTGATGACATGAAACATGATGCCCTCATCCTGCTCCATCTTGCGATTCTTGAACTTTCGCTCAAGCATCTCCTTGGCAAAGAGACCTTCCTTCACCTGCGTCTCCTTCAAAGCCAAGCGGATCTTCGACTTGGCTCGAGAGGTCTTCACGATGGAAAGCCACTCCTGACGGGGCTTCTGGTTGGCAGAGGTAAGGATCTCCACCTGATCGCCACTCTTCAGCAGCTGGCGGATGCTCACCACGCGCCCATTGATGCGGCCTCCTGTGCACTGGTTACCAATCTTGGAATGGATGTGATAGGCAAAGTCGAGCACCGTAGCTCCCACAGGGAACTTGAACAGATCGCCACGCGGGGTGAAGACAAACACCTCGTCTTCGTAGAGATCCATCTTAAACTGATCCATCGCATCGAGGCCATCGGCATGCTCCAGCATATTACGAATGCCAGTAAGCCACTCGTCAAGTCCGGTTTCGCCCTTCACGCCCTTATAGCGCCAGTGGGCTGCCACACCTCGTTCGGCGATCTCGTCCATCCGTTCAGTACGTATCTGCACCTCCACCCACTTCTGTTCTGGTCCGAGCACTGTGATATGGAGCGACTCATAACCGTTCGACTTTGGCACAGAAAGCCAGTCGCGCAGACGCTTGGGGTTGGGCTGATACATATCCGTCACGATCGAATAGGCCTGCCAGCACTGCATCTTCTCCTTGTCCTCAGGACAGTCGATGATGATGCGGATGGCAAAGAGATCGTAGATGCCCTCGAAGCCGCACTTCTGCTTCTTCATCTTCTGCCAGATGCTGTGGATCGACTTGGTGCGCCCTTTGATATGACACTTGATGCCTGCTGCCTTCACCTTCTCCTCAACAGGCTTGATAAACGAGGCGATATAGGCATCGCGCGACTCCTTCGTGGCATTCAGCTTCTCACGAATCATATAGTAGACATCGTGCTCCAGATACTTCAGCGACAGGTCTTCGAGTTCGCTCTTCAGCTTATAGAGACCCAGCTTATGGGCCAAGGGGGCATAGAGGTAAGCCGCCTCCTGCGACACCTCCATCTTGGCTTCTACATTCTTGGTGTCACGGATCTGGCGCATCAGATTCACACGGTCGGCTATCATAATCAGTATCACACGCATATCCTCTGCAAAGGAGAGCAGGAGATTACGGAAGTTCTCGCTCTCGATGACGGGATTCTTCTGGTAGAGCTGCTGGATGCGGTTCAGACCATGAAGGATACGAGCCACCTGGGCGCCATACTGCTCCTCTACCTGACCGATGGAGAGATGGCCCTCCTCTATCTCAGGTATCAGATGAACAGCCTGGATGGCATCGCCCTTCAAACCTATCTCCTCTTCGAGAATCTGGGCTGTCTGGTCGGCCATCTGCTGCTTCTCACTGTATGTAAAACCAAATAAATCTGCCATTATCCATGAAATTTGAGGCAAAGGTACAATTTTCTCTGAAATTCTTCGCATTTTTTACAGAAAATTGCTACCTTTGCAGAAAATTTCAAACTAAAACAAAAAAAATAGTTATGCTATCACAACAAGACCTGAAACAGATTGCTCAGAAGGGTATCACCCAGGAGCAGATTGAGAATCAACTGAATGAGTTTAAAACCGGTTTCCCATTCCTGAAACTTGAGGCAGCCGCTGGTATCGGGCGTGGCATCATTGCCCCCAACGCTGACGAGCGCAAGAAGTTTGAGGATATCTGGAACGCCTATAAGGCAGAAGGTAAGCGCGTGGTGAAGTTCGTGCCTGCATCTGGTGCCGCCAGTCGTATGTTCAAAGACATGTTCGCCTTTGTGGATGCTGATTATGATGCACCTACCAAAGACTTTGAGAAGAAGTATTTCGACTCGATCGAGAAGTTTGCCTTCTACGACGCTCTCGACGCTGCCTGTCAGAAGAACGAGGGCAAGGGCATCAAGGCGCTGATGGCTGAAGGTAAGTACAAGGCTGTGGCTGCCAACATGCTGAAGGCTGAGGGACTGAACTACGGCCAGCTGCCCAAGGGACTGCTGCTGTTCCACAAATATCCCGAGGGAGCACGCACACCTATGGAGGAGCATCTGGTAGAGGGTGCGCTGTATGCTGCTTCCAACGGCGAGGCTCATGTGCACTTCACCGTGAGTCACGAGCACATGGAGCTCTTCAAGGCCAAGGTATCTGAGAAGGCTGATATGTTTGCCAAGAAGTATGGTATCAAATACGACATCACCTTCTCTGAGCAGAAGCCTTCTACTGATACCGTTGCCGCCAACCCCGACAACACGCCATTCCGCAATGACGACGGCAGTCTGCTGTTCCGCCCGGGTGGTCATGGTGCACTGATCGAGAACCTGAACGAGATCGATGCCGATGTGATCTTCATCAAGAACATCGACAATGTGGTGCCCGATCGTCTAAAGCCTGAGACTGTGGAGTGGAAACAGGTGATTGCCGGTGTGCTGGTATCTCTGCAGAAGCAGGCTTTCGAGTATCTGCGTCTGTTGGATGCTGGTGCCAGCGAGGCACAGTTGGCAGAGATCGCCAAGTTTGTGAGCGAGTGTCTCTGCACCGATGCCAAGGGTAAGAAGGCTGACGCCGCCTATCTGCGCGAGAAGCTGAACCGTCCGATGCGCGTCTGTGGCGTGGTGAAGAACGTAGGTGAGCCTGGTGGTGGCCCGTTCCTGACCTATAACCAGGATGGTACAGTGAGTCTGCAGATTCTGGAGAGCTCACAGATCGATACCAACAACGAGGCTTATATGAAGATGTTCACGCAAGGCACACACTTCAACCCCGTGGATCTGGTTTGTGCTGTGAAGGACTATCAGGGTAAGCCCTTCGACCTGCCAAAGTTCGTGGATAAGACCACTGGTTTCATCTCTTCAAAGTCGAAGGCAGGCAAGGAGCTGAAGGCACTGGAGCTGCCAGGACTCTGGAATGGTGCGATGAGCAACTGGAGCACCGTGTTCGTGGAAGTGCCCTTAGGCACCTTCAATCCTGTGAAGACAGTGAACGATCTGCTACGCGAGCAGCATCAGTAAGATATCAGGGCTGGCCTCAAGGTCAGCCCTTTTTTATCAGTTGTTTTCTGAATATTTATACAAATCTATTATTAAGATACAAAAAAAACAAAAAATCTGAATGTATTTCAAAGGATTTTTGTAATTTTGCGAGCGATTTTCAGAAATAACAACAAATAAACCCAATAATACACACTATGGTAAAGATCTCGAAAGAAGCCGCTCTTGAATATCACGAGAGTGGAAGACCTGGAAAAATCGAAGTAAAGCCAACAAAGGCTTATCGTACACAAACCGACTTGAGTCTCGCCTACTCTCCTGGCGTGGCCTATCCCTGTCTGGAAATTCAGGAGAACCCCGACAGTGCCTACAAATATACCGATAAGGGTAATCTGGTGGCAGTGATCTCTAACGGTACAGCAGTGCTGGGACTGGGTGACATCGGTGCCATGAGCGGTAAGCCCGTGATGGAAGGTAAAGGTCTGCTCTTTAAGATCTATGGTGGTATCGACGTGTTTGATATCGAGGTGGCTGAGAAGGATCCAGAGAAGTTCTGTGAGGCTGTGGAGCGTATCGCCCCCACCTTCGGCGGTATCAACCTGGAGGACATCAAGGCACCTGAGTGCTTCTATATCGAGGATCGTCTGAAGAAGACACTCGACATCCCCGTGATGCATGACGATCAGCACGGCACAGCTATCATCTCTGCCGCTGGTCTGAAGAATGCCATGGAGGTGATCGGTAAGGATATCAAGAAAGTGAAGATCGTTGTGAATGGTGCAGGTGCTGCTGCCATCTCATGTACGAAGCTCTATATGGCTATCGGTGCCCAGAAGGAGAACATCGTGATGCTCGACTCTAAGGGTGTGATCTCTACAGAGCGTCAGGACCTGAACGAACAGAAGAAGTTCTTCGCCACCAGTCGTACGGATATCCACACACTGGCTGAAGCTGTGAAGGATGCTGACGTGTTCGTTGGTCTCTCTAAGGGTAACGTGCTTTCTAAGGATATGGTGAAGTCGATGGCAAAGGATCCCGTGATCTTCGCCCTGGCTAACCCTGTGCCTGAGATCTCTTACGAGGATGCGATGGAGGCTCGTCCTGACGTGCTGATGTCAACTGGTCGTACCGACTATCCCAACCAGATTAATAATGTGATCGGCTTCCCCTACATCTTCCGTGGTGCGCTCGACGTGCATGCCACTGCCATCAATGAGGAGATGAAGCTGGCTGCTGTTCACGCCATCGCCGACCTTGCAAAACTGCCTGTGCCTGACGTGGTGAACGATGTATATAAGGTGAACAACCTGACCTTTGGTCGCAACTACTTCATTCCGAAGCCTGTTGACCCACGACTGATTACAGAGGTGTCTTCAGCTGTTGCCAAGGCTGCCATTGAGAGTGGCGTGGCCCGTAAGAATATCGAGAACTGGGAGGAATACAAGGATTCGCTCAGCGTACTGCTGGGACAGGAGACGAAGCTCACACAGAAGCTCTACTCTACGGCTGCTGCACATCCTCAGCGCGTGGTGTTCGCTGAGGCTGTTCACCCCACGATGCTGAAGGCTGCTGTTCAGGCTAAAGCTGAAGGTATCTGTCAACCCGTGCTGTTGGGTAACGACGAGGTGATTGCCAAGCTCGCCAAGCAGCTCGACCTGAGTCTTGAGGGTATCGAGATCGTAAACCTGCGTCATCCTTCTGAGCAGGAGCGTCGTGAGAAATATGCACGCATCCTCACTGAAAAGCGCCAGCGTGATGGCTACACCTTCCAGGAGGCCAACGATAAGATGTTTGAGCGTAACTACTTCGGTATGATGATGGTGGAGACTGGCGATGCTGATGCCTTCATCACAGGTCTCTACACCAAGTACAGCAACACCATCAAGGTGGCAAAGGAGGTGATTGGTATCCGTCCGGAATACAAGCACTTCGGCGCTATGCACATAATCAACTCTCCCAAGGGTACCTACTATATCGCCGATACGATGGTGAACGAGAATCCAAGCAAGGATGCACTCGTGGATCTTGCCAAACTGGCATCGACGGCAGTACGCTTCTTCAATGAGAAACCCGTGATTGCCATGATCAGCCACTCCAACTTCGGTAGTAACCAGAGCGATGGCGCCAAGAAAGTGAAGATTGCTGCGGCAGAGATGCAGCAGATGTATCCCGACCTGCCTATCGACGGTGAGATGCAGTTGGGCTTCGCCCTCGACAACGAACTGCGTGATGAGGAATATCCCTTCACCAAGGTTTGCGGCAAGAAGGTGAACACACTGGTATTCCCCAACCTGACTTCTGCCCGCTCTTCATACAAGATGCTGCAGATGCTGGGAACGGATGCTGAAATCATCGGCCCGATTCAGATGGGACTGAACAAGCCTATCCACTTCATCGACTTTGGTGCTTCTGTTCGCGATGTAGTCAACATCGTGGCTGTGGCTACGATCGATGCCTATGTGGATAAGATCAAGACCAAGCTGAATGCCTTCGGCAAATAAGGCACTACACCTTATTATATTTATAGAGAGCTGTACCCACCAAGGTGCAGCTCTTTTTGTGCCCGAACACAAACAACCCATCAACAATTGACCTTTTGTCCTTGATTTATATCAATTAAGTTACAAAAAGAAAGTTTTTAGGCGATTTTTTTGATAAAATGTTTGGTATTTCAATTTATTGCTGTAATTTTGCAAACGAAATCAATCAAAGATAGTAATTCTCAATAAGTATAACCACAAAAAAATTAAAAAAGATTATGAATGCAGCAAAAGTTGTAGAGGATCTGAAACAGAGATTCCCCAATGAGCCGGAGTACATCCAGGCAGTTTCTCAG
>JAEEGG010002375.1_pt1 | contig 48641 bp, 45 predicted proteins | sample 9134161 | NCBI WGS metagenome assembly JAEEGG01 (sample SAMN16246543, study PRJNA631951) | gut metagenome | biome: gut microbiome; feature: rumen; material: CR-attached | host: Bos | place: Iran: Karaj | collected 2018-10
ATAAGCACGTTCATCGTTTCTACGAGCATGTAAAAACGCGCAGAATGTGTCGGATTTAAGGTGCCAGTACTTTACACTAAACCAGTAAGTAACTGATTATCAACATCCGTTAGCCGCCGCGCAGGCAGCTGTTGAGGAGTAAGTTTAACTCCGGCTTATTTTGTAAAGGGACCTGTTTTTTGCAGGTCCCTTATTTGTTCAGACGAGAGTTCCTGAAATTTTCGGGCAAGGATGAACACAGCTTGGAACGCGAGCGTATCAATGGTGTGGCGATGAACACAGATGCCTGGTACGACCTATTCGACGTAAAACCAGGCGACAAGCTCTACCTTAAGCCAGAGGAGCGCACGCATATCTGGTGACAAAGTGAGAATATAATATGAATGCAGACCATTTTGATTTAGAGAGATCCGTACCATCACAAGGCACTAACGATTCGTACAATAACGCTGGAGTACGGATATATAATAGCGTGGTTCGTCCCGATTATACTCCTGATGCCATTTCCTCCCTAAAGGCAGACGAAGTGTTTGTCTTTGGAAGTAATCTTCAAGGTCATCATGGCGGCGGAGCTGCCAGGGCTGCCAGATTGCTGTTTGGAGCTATATGGGGACAAGGTGTAGGCTTGCAAGGTCAAAGCTATGCTATTCCCACCATGCAGGGTGGCGTCGAAACCATCAAGCCGTATGTTGACCAGTTTATCGGCTTTGCCAAAGAGCATGCCGAATTATTCTTCTATGTTACGCGTATTGGCTGTGGCATAGCGGGCTTCAAGGATAGTGACGTTGCTCATTTGTTCAGGAATGCTGTGGAACTGGCCAATATTTGTTTGCCAAAGTCCTTCGTGGACATACTGAAAGATTCGGCAGAGGTAGATATTTACCAAGCAGCTGCTCATCATCCCCGGCGCCACCCATTGCGACCTCTACGACGGTGGTTCAAACAATTACATCCCTTGGGACACCCTGGCGGAGTTCTTTAATAAAAACCTATAAACGTTTATGAAGAAAGTAGTCGTTATATCAACAAGTCTCCGTCCGGGCTCGAACAGCCACGCTTTGGCGGAGCAGTTTGCCCGCGGTGCGGAAGCCGCGGGGCACGAGGTGGAACTCGTCTCGCTGCGTGGCAAGGATATAAAATTCTGTGTCGGATGCCTCTCGTGCCAACAGACGGGTGCCTGCATCTTCAAGGACGATGTGCCTGCCATCATGGAGAGCGTCTTGAACGCCGACGTCGTCTGTTGGGCAACGCCCATCTACTACTACGAGATGAGCGGACAGATGAAGACACTCATCGACCGTATGAACGCCATGTTCCCCAAGGACTACCGTTTCCGCGACATCTACCTGCTGACCACCGCTTTCGAGAACGAGGCACATGTCCCCGAGCGAGCCGAGAGCGGCCTGCAGGGCTGGATAGCCTGCTTTGGAAAGGCGACCCTTAAAGGCCATGTGTTCTGTGGCGGCGTGGGCGCCCCCAACGATATAGCCGGCAACCCCAAGCTGCAACAAGCCTACCAGCTCGGGATGGGTGTCTGACCTCAATTAACAATACCTCCCACGCCCCCTACAACCGACCGCCGCGATTCGGCTATTTCAGCATCTTCTGTATGTCGCCTTCTATCGACTCGGGTGGTACCATCGGCTCGAAGCGGATGATGGTGTTGCCGTCGGCCGAGACGAGGAACTTGCCAAAGTTCCACTTGATGGCGTCGCCTTTGTGGAACCCGCTTTTGGTCGTCTTGTGAATCATAGTCAGCTGCTTGGCGAACTTCTCGTAACCCTCAGGGTATCCCTTGAACGGAGCCTTTGCCTTGAGGAAGGTGTATAAGGGGCTTTCCTTCTTGCCGTTGACGTCTATCTTGTCGAACAGGGTGAAGGTGACGTCGTATTTGAGTGTGCAGAACTTCTCTATGGCCTCGTTGTCACCTGGCTCCTGTCCGAGAAACTGGTTGCATGGGAAGGCGAGTATCTCGAAGCCCTGATCCTTGTATTTGCGATAGAGCGCCTCAAGTCCCTCGTATTGTGGCGTAAGGCCGCACTTGCTCGCCACGTTGACGATAAGCAGCACCTTGCCCTTGTAGGAGGCGAGGGAGACATCGTTGCCGTGGATGTCCTTGACGCTATAGTCGTAGATTGATTTGCCGTCTTGTGCATAACCGGCGACGGAGAAGAGCAGCGCAAAGGCTGCGAGGAGAATCTGTTTTTTCATTTTTTATTGGGGAGAAAAGGTTAATGATTGGTGTTTTTGCAAACTTTGAACCAGCTGAAGAGGAACCTGAGGCCTGCGACGGCGAGGGCGATGCCAAGCCCCGGATAGAAGCCTGCGAAGAATTCGGCCGGCATGCCCGGCAGGTATTTCAGCCCTATGCCGAGCCCCATCATGAAGGCTATGAGCAGGTAGCCTCGCAGGTCGAGAAAGGCGAGCAGCGACTTGCGTTCTTGGGGAAAATTGAGGATGCGAAGGGTGTAGCGTTTGACAAAGTTGTGGAACATCAAAGAGAAAGCCACCGCTACAGCCAAAGCCACCACCGCCAGCCACCAGACGCGCTCGGGGTGCGACGCTGCCACGCCGCATAGGGCTTTGGTGCCGGTGATGAATATCTTGATTCCTGGGGCGAGCCAGCAGAGCACCTGCATCAGCAGCAGATGGTGGCGCCTGACGGGCAGGATGTGGTCGAGGGTCATAACTGTGGCTCTACTATTTGCCTTCTTGGTTGGAGTACTTGGTGAAATGGTATTTCTCGCGCAGCTCGGCTTGCTTCTCAGGTGTGGCTGATGTGAAATAGGCCTTCCATCCCGGGCAGAAGTCGATATGCCAGCGCCAGAAGCGTCCCATCAGTGAGTTTGGTTTGGCGTCGTAGTGGGCGCGGATTTTGCAGTTTTCGCATTGATGTGCCATGATGTCTTGGTTTTATTGGTTTGTAAATGTGTTTTATTTCTTAAGCAAGTTGATGATGCCGTCGAGGGTGGCGGCACACGTCTGAAGGCTGTCGAGGGGCAGGCGTTCGGCCGGCCAGTTGGCTGTGAGGCAGAAGGGTATGTCTTTTGCTTTCGCCTCAAGACGTTTGCCTTTGGCGGTGAGTTCCACGAAGGTCTGTCTGGTGTCGGTGGCTCCTTTGGTGCGGATTATGAACCCCTCCTTCTCCATGCGTTGCAGAAGCGGCGTGAGGGTGTTGGATTCCAGCATCAGCAGCTCCCCGATGGCGCCCACAGTCATCTTGCGATGCTCCCAGAGCACGAGCATGACCAGGTATTTCGGATAGGTCAAGCCCAGCGGCTCGAGCAACGGGCGGTAGGCCTGTGTGACGAGCCGCGAGGCTGAATAGAGTCGGAAACAGAGCTGGTTTTCGAGTTTCAGTTGTTCGTGCATCGCTCAGAGCATTGCTTCGATTTCTTTCTCAAAATCCTTCGGTTCGGCCGTTGGTGGAAATCGCTTCACAGTGGTGCCGTCCTTGGCGACGAGGAATTTGGTGAAGTTCCACAGTATGTCGCTCTCTTTCTTGGCTGTGTTGCTGATGCCTTTGAGCAGGGCGTGGGTGGCTTTCGCCTTGAGGCCTTTATACTCCTCGGTCGGCGCTTGTGCTTTGAGCCAGGTGAAGACGGGGTGCTCGTCGTCGCCGTTGACGTCGGTCTTCTTCATTATCTGGAAGGTGACACCGTAGTTGAGGCGGCAGAACTCCTGAATCTCACCGTCGCTGCCCGGGTCCTGCTCCTTGAACTGGTTGCAGGGGAATCCGATGACGACGAGGCCGCGGTCGCGGTATTTCTCGTTGAGGGCCTCGAGGCCGTCGAACTGGGGGGTGAAGCCGCACTTGCTGGCGGTGTTGACGATAAGCAGTACCTTGCCTTCGAATTCTTTGAAGTCAATCTCTTTGCCGTTGCTGGCGATGGCTTTGTAGTCGTATATTGTTGCCATGATGAATGTGGTTTTTGTATTATTGATATGATTACATTTGTTTGATAAGCCAGTTCTGCTTGCCTATGAGGCTGATGAGCTCCACCTGCTCCTCGTCCCAGTAGAGGTCCTCCTCTTCGTCGGCGAGGTAGGCTTTCATGATGTCGTAGGTGGTGGGGTCGTTGGCGAGTGTGGGCATCATCTTGTAGAGAGCCTCCACACCTTCGCGCTGCAGCTTCATGTCGGCGTTGATATATTCGACGGCGTCGCTGATGAGCGTTGTCTCGTTGCACACCTTCACCTGCGGCACGCATCCGAGGTCGAGCATACGGTCGGTGAATTTCTCAACCCACTCCATCTCCTCGGTGTAGTGGTCGATGTATTTCTGTCCGAGTTTGTCGAAACCCTGCGATTTGAAGAGCTGGCCCTGCATCTTGTGCACAAAGGCGCTGCCGCTGAGTTCGTTGACGATGAGTTGCATCAGTTGAAGACTGTTGTTGAATTCCATAATAGTGATATTTTAAATGGTTAATAATTTTATGTCGTTCACGATGCAAATATATACATATTTTTTAATTTCAAAGCATTTAACATAAAGATTCGTAAAATTTTAACAAATATCGCACGCGATATATCTGGTTGTCAATATGTGACGAAAAACGAAAAAAAAGTCACTATGGTCTCTTTTTTATGCCTGGAAGATGTAGAAGCGACACTTTTTTGATAATTTTGCACCTCCGAAAACATGGGTTATGAATATCGAGGCTTATCGTGAATACTGTCTGTCGCTGGGTGGCGATGTGGAGGAACGGATGCCCTTCGCAGCGTTCCATGCCGCTTCGAATGTGCTGGTGTTCTATGTGAAAGGGCACATGTTCTCCTTTTTCGACTGCGACGACTTCTCTGTCGTCACTCTCAAATGCCAGAGCGAGCGCATCGTCGAGCTGAAAGAAAGCCACTCCTGCATCGGTGAGCCCTACAACGAGTCGTCGAAACACTGGATAGGCATCGACCCCGATGCCGCCCCTGACGAGTTGCTGAAGGAGCTGACACACAATTCGTACGAGATTGTCAAAGCGAAATACAGCCGTTAGGTGCCGTCTGCTGTGACGGTGGTCGCAGTCGGCTCACGTTTCGCATAAATTTATGTATCTTTGCAAATCTAAAATGACATCAACAATGGATCGTCGTGATTTTATTAAGAAGTCGGCTATGGCTGCCGCCGCCGGAGTGGTGATTGCGTCACCGCTCGGTTCGGTTGTGGCACAGGAGTCGGACATGACCGCAAACAAGCAATCAAGGAAAATGAAAGTACTGCTTATCAACGGAAGCCCCCGTCAGAAAGGCAACACCAACCTTGCCCTGACCGAGGCAGCCAAACAACTCGAAAAGAACGGAATCGACACAGAACTGCTTCAGATAGGCACCCAGGCGATGCATGGATGTGTGGCGTGCAACAGTTGTCACGCTACGGGACGCTGTGTTTTTGACGACGACCTCTGCAACCGAGCCATAGAAATCATGTCCAAGTGCGACGCCCTCATCGTGGGAGCGCCCACTTACTATGGACAGCCCAACGGTTCGGTGCTATGCCTCATTCAGCGTATGAGCTATGCCGCCTCGCCGGTCATGCAGAACAAGCCGGCGGCAGCGGTGGCGGTGTGCCGCAGGGGCGGCGCTTCGGCGGTGTATCAGACGCTCCTCATGCCCTTCGAGATGCAGAACATGCCGATAGTGACCTCCCAGTATTGGAACATCGTCTATGGGCGCACCGAGGGCGAGGCATCGCTGGATGCCGAAGGTCTGCAGACGATGCGCACCATGGCCGACAACATGGCCTTCCTGCTCAAGAAAATCCACGCCGACGGCAATCCCGATTATCCACAAAGGGAGAAACATCAGGCGACGTCGTTCATCAAGTAGGACGACAGCAATTTTCACGGAAGGCAACAATAATCAACAATAAACCTCTGCCGCATCTTCATGTGTAGCAGGGGTTTATGTTCGTTTTTTTCGTCTCACTTATTTCCTCACAATCACACTGCCGCTGCCCTGGTGGGTGGCCAGAATCAGCACTTCGGCTATCTGGACGTGGGCAGGAGCGTTGGAGGCATAGACGGCCACGTCGGCGATGTCGTCGCCGGTGAGGGGCTTGATGCCCTTATAGACGTTGGCGGCGCGCTCGGTGTCGCCGTGGAAGCGGGTGTTGCTGAAGTTGGTCTCCACCAAGCCAGGCTTGAGGTTGGTGACGCGAACGGCGGTGTTAGCCACATCGAGACGCAAGCCGTCGGTGATGGTCTTGACGGCGGCTTTGGTGGCGCAATAGACGTTGCCGTTGGCGTAGGCGGCGTCGCCGGCTACGGAGCCTATATTGATTATGTGGCCTTTATCGCGTTTCACCATACCAGGCACCACGAGACGCGTCATGGTGAGAAGGCCTTTGATGTTGGTATCGACCATAGTGTCCCAGTCGTCGTAGCTGCCTTCGTATTCGGGTTCAAGTCCCAGTGCAAGACCAGCGTTGTTGACCAGCACGTCGATGTCTTGCCATTCGGCAGGCAGCGTCTGTATGCATTTGGTTGCCGCATCGCGGTCGCGCACGTCGAAGACCAGCGTCAGCACCTCGGTGCCGGCGGCCTTGAGTTCGTTGGCTATCTCGTTGAGCAGGTTCTCTTTGCGTCCGGTGAGTATGAGGCGGTCGCCGTTGGCGGCGAATTTGCGTGCGCATCCCAGCCCTATGCCGCTGGTGGCTCCAGTTATCAATACAGTTTTGTTCATTTTATTATTTTTTGTTGTTTGTCGTTATCCCTGACTGCTATTGTTTTTCTCAAACGCCGAATACATAAGTTTTATTGTATCGCCAGCCGCAATTCTGCGATTAGAGTGAGAGCAAAGCAAGCTTGCTTGTTTTGCCGAACCGAAGTAGAATGACGCCGAATGGCGGCAATTCCCACAAAGAGCAAAGCAAGCTCGCTTGTTTTGCCGAACCGTAGCAGAAAGTCAGTAAATGACAATAAAACAACACAATCCCGCAATCTTCCAGTGACCCTTCGGCGATCCTTCGGTGAACTTCTCACACAAGCTTGATTATCAATCAATTCTAATTATTTGAACGAAAGGTATGCAATTCGCAGGTAATCAGCCCCATACCCATCCCCAACAGACATTCCTCAATTGTTAAATTTTCTTAAATTTTTAACCTTTGTCACACATGTCAAAAATTTTTCCGTCTAATATAAGTGAAAAAAAGACAATAAAAAACATGTAAAAACGTTATAAATATATGAATATGAGGGATTTGAAATAAAAAGGATGCCCACACAGCTACAAGAAATAGAATTCAACGAACTGTTGTGCCGCAACAATACGACCATAAACAGCCTCTGTTTACGGTTCTGTGCTGGTAATGTCTTCTATTTCGACGAGCTGCGCCAGGAATGTATCTTGGCAATATGGATGGAATTCAGCCGCTATGGACGTGACCGCTTCCGGGGCGACAGCGCCGAGTCAACATGGATATACCAAATATCTTACCACGCTATTATAGATTATCTCCGCAATCCAAAACACATAGAGTTTCAATCCGTCTGCGACCCCTACGACCTGGATCAAAATCTCGATAACGACGACCGCAACGACCTCCACCTCCTGGATGACCTCACCAAACACCTCAACAGCCGCGAGCGCACCATGCTCGACCACTACCTCAAAGATGACACCTACGGCACCATCGCCAAGACCGAGGCAATAACAGAAGCCAACGCACGCCAGCAGATGTCTCGACTTATAAACAAATTGAAAATGTTAGTTCACCATAAATAATAACCGGCCTCTTTCTTCCCTCATTGTCAAAAATTTGTATGGGGGGGGGGTAAAATACTGATTATCAATGAAAAGAAAGGTAAGAAGATTTAACATGCACCAACAAGTGGAAAGTGGGCTTGAACAGGCTCATGGCATGATGGATGCCGCCGTTGAATTCCGTCGGCTGCGGAACGCCCAAGAGCGGATAGAAGAGATGGCCTCGCAGATTCCGCCGCTCTCCGCCGCACAGGTCCATGACCTTATCGGAGGCCGTCGGCTGTCGCAGTTCCAGCTGCGCCGCCAGTGCGACCGCTACCTGTTGCTCTTCTGTCTGTCTTTCCTCGCCCTGGTGGCGACCATCTTGTGGATGACCGCTACGGTGGGTGTCACGCCGCTCAATGTGTCGCTCCTCGTCTTGGTCGTCGTCGATTGTTGGGTTGCCCTGCGTGCCGCAATGAGCCTCTGGCTCATGAGGCAGACACGGCGCCTTCGTCACCGTCCTTACCGCATGTCGCGCTATGCCGACCGTCTGCGACGCCTCTCCCGTCGCCGCCGTCTGTGGTTGGGTTTCATACTCCACTACAGTAGTGACACCGCTTCCGACAAAGGGTTTCGGCGACTCGAACTCGTCAGCCTCCGCATCCCTTCCTACTCCATCGCAGCCTGCCTGCTCCTGTTGGTCGCCCTTGACGCAAGCAAGGCCTTTGCCGTCACGCACGATTTTGTCAATGTGACCACCACCTCAGCCAAGACCGACCAGGCAATTTGTCAGAATGTCCACAACCTGATTGCGCAGTCATGACCCGTCCGTTCAATAAAAAACATTTCTGGCTGATTGTGGGCGTCGTGGCGTTTCTCGAAGTCCTCATCATCTGCCTCGTCCTGCAGTGGAAGTACCTCTTCCCCACGCGCGAGGTCAGCGAGCTGTATGCTCGCTATGCAGATGTCGAAGGCGTCGAGGCTTCATTCATTAAGGACTACCGCGTCAACGACAGTGTTTTTGTGGATGTGACAGTGCTGGAGGCAACGACAGATTCGGCGTGGGAGAATCTAATGAACGTCTTTGACTTGGGTAAAGACAGTGGTACAAATAGTTTAAACCGAATAGTAGCGTGGCGTTCTCCCAATGGAAAACCTACAGAACATGCTCAGCCCACGAGTCCTGACGATTGGGGTGTTGCTGCCGTGCCGGGGAAGAAATATATTTCCATCTTTCATAGTAAAAATGAGGAAGAAATTACAGCTATATCATTTTATATTTTTCAAAACATTTTAAACACAAGACCATGAAAAAGAATCTAATTTCGGTGGCATTGTTTGCCACGTTAAGCACAATGGCAGTAAGCTGCCAGAAAGAGTCAATCGTCGAAAATGCTGGTTTGGTTGAATCCGAGGCTGTCAAAAACAAAGTATATTATACCGTCGACGGCATCATGCAAATAGCAGAGCTAAACGATGAGCGTGCTCTAGAAGTGTTTTTTGAAGAGATGGCTATGCTGACAAGAATGGGGCATAGGATTGTTGTGTATAGCAATAGGACATGTACCTCTGTAGCAAAAGAAACGATAACATACACGACTCAGAGCCATGCTGATGCAGTAACATGGTGTGCAAAGATGTTTCTCGACGGATATACTGTTACGATGGACTACGATGAAAACACCAAAATATATACTTGCAAGGCGACAAAAGACTGAACGCATTGTAGAAATGTAAATTTTCATGTCAGCGACTGGTTTTGATTTGAAAAAAGGATTGCTGGCATGAAAGGTAAAAATAAAGTCTAACCAATACAAAAACGAATGAAAGATATCTGATGAAGCCCCGCACAGGGTAAAAAAAATAGTGCCGCTGTGACGGGGCAAAAAGAAAGGGTGAGCGGTAGGGAATGCACAGAAAAAGGATTGAAAAACTAATGCGCATTTCCCTGCCAACAACACCCAAGGCACTTATGGTTCAGCACCATTACTTTAACGAGGTATGGTGCAAAATATTATAAACTCAAAAAAAAGGATTATATGAGGAAAATAATATATTTGCTCAGAATACTGGCTTTTTTTGCCGCCATGGTTTTGATGCCAGTGGCGTTTTCGCAGCAAGGGTTCATAGATCCGCCTGGTCCAGGTCCGGACACTACCGTGTCGGGAGCGTGCGCGGTCTTTGTGACAGGAGACTTCGAGTCGGAGTGCATACTGCCGTATGAGAAGCCAGAATCATATATAAACGAAGAAGGGAATGCCCTGATTGCCTGCCAGGGCATGGTGGTCAACTATACAGCCCATCTTGCAGGCGATGGCGTGGCGACCGGTTGGAGTTGGTCGGTGACAGGCGCCGAGACATGGGATGACCACGGAGACGGCACGATAACCGTACACTGGGGCAACGGCGACGTGGGGACTATCACGGTCGAGGTCACCGATGCCGACGGCAACATCTGTACGGTGACTCGTACGGTGATGCTTATGGAGAGGCCCACCGCCAGGGTGAGCACTGTGCCGTCATACAGAGAGGAGGGCGGAAAATATATCATCTATGTGTGCCCGGGCGAGTCGGTGGAGTTTATCGACGAGTCCACGTTGGAGAACGGCGACATAGCCGGTTACTATTGGGAGGAAACATTGCGAGGGGTTAGGTCCACAACGCAGAATTTTATTGTCAGCGATATATGGGATAAACTGGAAGTGCGTCACAGGGTGTATAACAACTGTGGCTGTTATGACTCAATAATATTTGAAGTAAGACTGCAGAAGGGCAAGCCCCTGGAGCTTGGCTGTTACGGTACGGTGTGTTCTGGACAATACGTCACCTACACCGCCATCAGTCCCGAGTGTACCACATACGCATGGTATGTGGAAGGAGGCACAATCGAGACTGGAGACAATTCACCCACAGTCACCGTTCATTGGGACAACCCGTCCAGTGGCTACGGTATCATTGGTCTAGAGGGAACCCTTTGCGGAGAAGGTGCCTGTCAGTCGCTTATGAGCAAGAAGATACCCATCCTGATAGACGGTGTCGAGGTGACAGGTCAACGGACAGCTTGTGTGGGTGAGGCGGTGGAATACACGGTGCCGCTTTACGGCTCGACCGAGTACAGCTGGGAGGTGACTCCCAATATAGGGTGGTATGTGCACGAGATTCAGGAGAACAGGATTGTCGTTGTTTTTCCGAGCGAAGGGACTTATAATATCTCTGTAAGCTATGGCTGCGACTTTCTCGAATGCAATGACTTGCACAGCGAGACGCTCACCGTCAATGTGAAGCCACGCCTCACGGTGACCGGCGACAGCCGCATCTGCCAGGGCAGTGAGTGCAACCTGCATACGGTGCCAGAGAACATCCCGGCCGACTGGACAATCATGGACAGTGTCGGCAATGTCAAAGACCATGTCTTGGGGAGCAGCACGCTGCAGTATGTGTTTGATTATCCCGGAAGATTCCGCATAGTGGCCGAGAGTGAAGACTTTTGCCATTCGGTGGAATATCACCTCACCGTTGTGGAGGCTCCGGAGATGCCGGTGCTTGGCCCACACAATCCCACGATAGCCTGTCCCCACTCGTCGATACGGCTCACAGGCGAGACGAACAATCCCGCCTATTCGCTGGTGTGGGAACCAGTGTGTGGAGACGCCACGCCACAGCATGTGTCAGGCGACACGGTGACAATCAATTACGGCAACACCGTGTGCGATGTGCGTGTTTACAACTACGACCGCATCCTTGGTTGCCTCTCACCAGCCTACACCCACCATGTCAGCCCGTTCCAGTTGGCAGAGATGAACGTTGACCCCATTTCCAGCGTTTGTCCCGGAACACCGCTGGATTTCGCTGCGGATGACCAGGAAGGGGTTATCTATGAATGGCAGTTGGAGAGGGAGAAGCAGTATTGCGCCTCGGTCCAGGGAGAGGTGTATTACCATCAAGCCCGTCTGGTGACCAACGAGCTGACAGGAACCGGAGCCTACCCCACCACCTTTAACTTTATTCTCTATAGGACCTACTGCTCCACGATGAAGGACACGACGATTATCCCCATCACCATCGACACCATCCACACGGAAGTGTCGATAGATCCGATAGATCCCGTGTGTCAAGGCAGTCCTGTCAACCTGTCTGGCAGCTGCGAAGGAGGAACAATCACCTGGGGAGTGTCAGGGTGTGAATATTACACGCTCAGTGGCAACCAGGTAGTCTTCGACGAGCCGGGCGTGTTCACTGTCACGATGAGCTGCAACCCGTATTTTGCGTGCGAAAACCAGCGCTATATCCAGACTGCCAGCACTACGGTAGAGGTGGTGCCGCTGCCGCCGTTCGCTGATATAGCCTATATTGATGGCTATGTTACCACAGTGCCGCCGCTGAGCGACGAGGAATACAGTTTCAATTGGACTCCCCCGGCTCCAGACAGCCACATAGTGCCCGCCACGCCTGGCGCAACAGTTTACTCCTGTGTCGTTTCTCGTCGTGACCCCCTCAGCTGCATCCGCACTCTTGAGGCCGTTGTCGATACCTCATGCCGTTTAACAGAGGTTGTGTGCAACGGCTACGACTATTGCCACCATACTGCGACCTTTACCATTCCGGATGTGCCTGCCGGCACTCAGGTGCGTTGGCGTATTCTTGGGGGTGAGTTTGACGGTAGCGACCATATCATCACAGATAATCCGGAACTCACAATCCCCTTCGAACGCTTGGGTGACTACCTTGTTCGTGCTCACGTCAATGGCGATCCTTGCCTTTCGGGTTCATGTGTACTGACCGTTGATTTCATCCCGGATTTCTCTTTCGGGAAACGGTGCAACCAAATAGAGGTATTGAACAACTCACGCACATTGACTGGCACTGGTTCGGTGACTTTGAGCTGCAACGGAATGCTTTGGTCGTTCCCAGTCACTCAGAGACATTATCTGTCTGATCCGCTGTCTGACGGAACCTATGCTGTGTCGCTTGTGGCATACAACGGACAGGAGCTTTCCTGCGATCCCCATAGCCTGCAGATTACCAACACCAGCGGAGCTACATTGTCTATTGCCACCGAATTTGGTGACCAGCAGGCCTGCGACAACACGGCCATGAAAGTTGTGGTTACGGCTTCGCCATCGGTTCCTATAAATTCCGTAAGATGGACTATAGACGATGGCAGTGCGTTGACGACGACAAGCAATACACTCTACCACACATTTATGGAAGGTGGACCATATCAGGTGACGGCGACGTTGACTGACGATAATGGGTGCTATTCTTATGGCTTTACAAACATATCCTCAGCAGGTAACGAACTGAAAGAACCAGACCTTCAGAATGTTGGAACTCCGGTATGTCCAGGTAATGCTAAAACAATTCATTACACTACAGATCATGGCGAAATACAGGATGCCTATTATTCATGGGAATGGTCAGACCCCACCACAAATAACAATTACGCTGTTTACTCCACAGGGGACTACCATGTGACAGCCACCAATGACAATCACTGCAAGGCGATGGCAATGACCAACGTGAGGTTCAAGAACAGCCCACAGGCAGCCATAGTAACCGATGGCTATATATACTGTGTAGGTGATGAGATCCGCTTCTACGGTTCGCCTGACCCAGATCCCAGCGTTTATCAGTTTGCATGGCAGATAGAGCGTAACGGCAACGTGGTGGCGACATCGGATGAGGCCAACATGCAGTTCACGCCGAGTTATGCAGGCGTTTATACCGTAAGACTCTTTATAACCAACGGCGAGGGATGCAGCGACAGCGACGTCCAGACAATCACCGTCAACCAACACCCAGCCAAACCCGTCATCCGTTGGGGTGAGAACCAATGTATAGACAGACCGCCTGTGAATCTGCAGGGAGGTGGCTATACAGGAGAACTGCACTGGAGCAACGGACATGTCGGGGCTACAGCCGACTATTATGTTGCAGGAACCGCCACAGCGTGGTACTATGACACGGAGACCGGTTGCCGCTCAGGCGATGCAGACATCTACATCACCCCGGCACCCGACTTCGACGCTCTGCTCACGGGTTGCTATAATGTCTGCAAATATGACCTTCCGAGCCTCAGCCCGTTGCGTGTGTGGGGACTGATGCAGAGCAATAACTCTTTCAATTGGCAGTGGTATCTTGACAATAACGAGATCGGTCACGGAGGTTCCAACCGCATTCCGATAGAGTTAGACCTCCCAGGATTTGGTGATTACCGTCTTGTGGTGGAATATCACGGTGAACATTGCAAGGCTGAATCGCCGATACTGAGGCTCGAGAACAACTGTCATTGTAAAGACCTTGAGGTGACGTCGCGTGTGAATAGCTCTAAGATAAAGGACTGCAAGGTGGAGTATCATGTGCATGTAACCATCTGCAACAGGTCGGATGAAAAAAGGGTTTGTCTCAAGCAACCACCCCAACTGGTGGACAACAACGGTCAGGTTGAGATCGCGAGTATGAATTTCAATCCGCCAATCCTCGGTCCGCAAGAGTGCTACACATTCCTTATCAAGTTGGTGGCCTCGAATGTCGGAGAAGGGACTGTGCAGTTCCAGCTGCATGATGAATGCAATGACTGCGACACATTGTTTGTTGTGGATCTCAGAGAAATAAAGATCAACTGCGATAGCACGATAAGGATGGATAAGTTCAGGCTGGTAGAAGACATAACTTCGCCATCGGTGTTCTGGTTCAATTTCCACGCTGCGCTGAACAACGTACAGGCAGTGCTGGCGCTCTGGGCTGAGCCTGACATAGTGGTGAACTACGACTTTGTTCCATGGGGCGACCTTGTTGGGCTTGCCGCCATCAACGTGGATACGTTGTTGAACATGGCATCAGAGGGCAAGGATGTATGCTTCCATGCTATCGTGTGCAAAGGGAAGAAACTCTGCAGGGTACACTTCTGCATAAATGCCAAAGAGCTCTATTCTCAGCTTATTCGGAACCGTACAGGGGAGTCAAAGGGGGTCAAGGCACAGAGTCATGCCCCAGCCGAGACGCAGCTGATGGCAGAAGGTGAGAGGTTGACGCTGCACCCCAATCCAGCGAATGGGATTGTGACGGTGACTGGACAGAGTGGAAAAGTCACAGATGTGACGGTGATGGACATGCAAGGCCGCAGGGCTGCCGTTTTTGTCAATACGGACAGTTTTGACGTCAGCGGACTGCCTAAAGGTCAGTATATTGTAAGAATCACTACCGACAAGGGGACAATCAACACACACTACCTGAAACTGATCAAGAATTAAAGAATTAAACAAAACGGCAGGGCGGGGATAATCGCCTGCCCTGCTTTTTACAAAAAACAACAGTTATGAAAAAGACCTTTATCTTTACAATCATTTTGATGCTGACGATGGCTGTGCAGGCTCAGCGTTTTGATTGGGTCACAAGCTGGTACGGTTCGTCCGGCAGCGGTGTGGAAAATCCAGGCAACGACATAATAGGAACGGTCTTTGACAGTGAAGGAAACATCTATGTTCTTGGCTGTTATTATCCCGGGGCGCAGCCGTTCGGAGTTGACCCTGTTCCGATGGACATTGCCACGCCGAACAATAAGAGTGCGGTGATTGCAAAGCTTAATCCAGATGGAGGACTGGTATGGTGCAAGGGGATACACAGCTGCAAGCGCACAAATGGAACGGGTTATGTGAGTCCGATGGGCATCAGACTGGTCGGGGATACAGCGATAATGATTACTGCGTTGCTGACGCTACCTGGTTATGATGCAGATAATAAGCTATACTATCTTGACACTTTGGTGGAGAGCATTATTCCTTATGATACGCTAATGTCGAATGTATCAGCTTTCATTACACTGGATTTGGAAGGAAATCTTGTTGAAGACCATTTCCTTCACATGGGAGGGATGTTCAGCAACGGAGAGCCTATATATGTGACTAACAGAGTTGTGTCAGTACTTACGATGAACCAGAAGTCTTTTGTTGTTGACAGTGACGGAAATATTTACATATTAAGAGTCCCTGTGGTAGATGAATTCTATGATATCGATACAAGTTATATAGACACCAGCGGAGCGGAATCTAGCCAATTCTCTGTGGCGAACGGCATGGTCGGTGCACTTCGTGTCATCGTAGATGGACGAGGTGATATATATTATACACCACAGCATAATTCGCAAAAGTGGAACTTACAGATAATGAAATTCTCACCCCATTTTGAGAGGTTGCTGGGAGCAGTTTATCTGTTTGACTCAACGGACGTTTACCACACTTCCGACCTATTCGGGAACAATTCAGGGAGTCACATGTATAAGCCAACGGTAAAACCCACCTCGTTCGAGATGGATGAGGATAATAATCTCTATTTATGGTTTAATGTATATAATCCTCGCAGTTATATGCCGTTGTGTAACACTGATACGTATGCATTTAGGGCTCATGTACAAGAGACTTACGCTAATATGCTTATAAAATATGACAGCTCGCTGACACCGCTGCTTGCGGAGCAGCTGCAATGCACAGAGGTGCCTGGCTTATCATCGAGTCAATGTATGAGATATTTTAATTCAGGATCAGTTAATATTGACAATGAGACAAACACAGTCTATTTGTCAGGGAAGGTGGCAAGAACAGCATTGGGCGCAACACCACAGGAATATGACTATGCAATAACGATTCATTGGGGTAATGATACCCTTGACCTCTGGAACAATATGTACTGGCTGAGGATTGACCGCGACAACGGCAGTTTAGTGTCGTATGGTAGGGCAAGGTCTGAAATTGCCACCGAGCTGAGGACATCTGGCAATGGGTACATTGACCCTCGAATGGGAGTTGCCAACGGAAAGGTGGCTGCCACCTTCAACTACAAGCGCAATTTTTCGTTTGCCGACACCACCGTTGACCGTGGTTCGTCCAGCAGCTGGGCTACAGCGCTCGGCATCTGGGATGAGGACGGCAACGAGCTGGCCTGCTATGACTTCAACGCCGAACATGACTATAACCGTAACCGTGGTGTGTATCTGAAAGACAGCGCGCTCTACATCACAGGAGTGGTGTTCTCGTCAGCGACATTCGGCGACACCATGCTCTATAACTCCGGAGTGCAGGCCTTCATCGCCAAATATGTCAACCCCATCTTCGTGCAGCAGACCGGCACCCGCGAGCAGCAGCATATAGTGTGGAACCAGACGCTGGACTTCTCGGCGCAGCCGAGCCCCATAGCCCTTAACGCCACCGCCACCAGCGGTCTGTCGGTGCACTACGCCAGCAGCAACCCCGACGTGGCTTATATCGACGGCGAAAACCTCTTCTTCGCAGGCGAGGGCGACGCCACCGTGACCGCCACACAGCCGGGCGACTACCTCTTCTTCGCAGCCCAGCCCGTGACCAAGCCGGTCATAACACCCAGCGGCCACAACCCCGGCACCGATGGGATAGAGGAGGCGGCCAGCATCCAGCAGATGGCAGTAAGCGTCTACCCGAACCCGACGGCAGGCCTGGTATATGTCAAAACAGACGGAATGCCAATCACCGATATAACCATCCACAACATTACAGGTCAGCCCGTTGCTACTCAGGCATTCCAGCAGTCAGGCAATCAAGCAATCATAGATCTCTCCCCACTTCCAGCAGGAGTCTATTACCTGACCGTGAAGAGCGGAGAAACAACAACAAGACTTAAAGTCATAAAGGTAAATTAACCAATCAAAATCACCAACCAGCCAGCAAGGGGGAACCTTCCCCCTTGCCTTAGGCATCAGGAACGAATGTAATTGAAAAACTGCAACAAATATAAGTATGAATGAACAACAACAAAATATTCGAGATAAACAACTTTTCAAATATTCATCAACTAACCGGTATCTAAAAATACACGTTCCTGATTTTGCATTCAAGCACGATGATAACAATGTTGGTAAGGATAAGTTTGTCGGTAGGGAAGTGCAAATTCGCAAATTGTTTACGTGGTTAACGAGTGATTCGAAATCCGGCTCATATCTTATTACGGGTTATCGTGGTATGGGCAAGTCTATATTGGTAAAACGTGTTATCGACATGATTTCACGTGAGCCAAAGGCCTATAAAGAGGTTCTGTTCCAATTCGCAATGTTATTAACCCTTATAGCATGTTTCATAGGAATAGCGCTTGACGACTGGAGGATATCTGCAATTTTTGGTGCTGCGTCATTGATTGTTGTATTGTTTCTGGAGGCTAGCAAACAAATCAACGAAATACTTTTCGAATACAATATTCGTAAGGTACCTTTGCACAACATCTTTGATAAAGACATGATAGCAAAGGTGTGGTTAAAAAACAAGGATAGAAGAAACAGAAAATATTCTAATATAGCTATCACTGTTAATCTGGGTCAGGAGGTCCTTAATGAGCGTGATGTCCTAAGCCTAATAGCACACAATATCCGCGAAAAATATTATAAATTTGTCCATAACAGGCAAAACAGACCAATTACAAATTTCATATATTTCATTGTTAGTGGCATTATGTCTTTTCTTACTACAAAGTATCTCTTTATCCCACTAATAAAAGAATCAATTAGTATTATTGTTCTCTGGTTTTCATTCTCAGATTCATGGATTTCTTCTTTAGTGTCAAGTGCTATGGATTTGCTGAATAGAATTATTACTTATGGAGAACCAATACAAAAGATATCAACAGAAATTTTTTCATTGTTTTTTACTTTGTATGCTTTAATTTATTTACTATTTTACCTTTGGACCATCAAGATACTAAAAACTCTACGCAAAAAGATACCGTATTTCTCTATTCCATACAATTCTTTAGAGAAATTGGATACGCTCTGTGAGCGAGTGGCTTCATCAATGAATGAAGAGAAAGGGACTCACCCGCAATACAGTAGTAGTTTCTTTAATTTTTCTTTTGGGAAAGCCGGGAAAAGCAAATCTACGCCGATAGCAACAGTCCGTGAGTTAGAACAGGAGTTGATGGAAATAATCAACGACATCAATGGGGAAGACTGTCCAATTGGATATCAGGCGCAGTTCATCATTGTTTTTGACGAATTGGATAAGATAGCAAATGTCCATAAAAAAGGAACATTGGAGCCAACCGAAGATGAAAATGATACAATGCCGGCCTACGAGGCATCGGTTAAAGGATTTACTGAATCTGTGCCGTATGAACAACGCAAACAGAATGTGTTGCGTCTATTGGCTAATATGAAGCTTTTCATCACCTCTGTTAAGGCCAAATGTGTGTTTATTTCTGGTCATGAATTATTTGATGCGTCGCTTGCAGACCTTTCCGACCGAGAATTTGCGATTAGTAGTATTTTCAACGGAGTATTGAATGTGACCAGCTTCCTGTCTCCTGAGCGCGAAGAGGCAGATGTGAGTTCGATGACAGAAGTGTACTTGGCTACAATGTTATTACCGGAATCTGAGCTAAAGAACAAACTGCAAAGAAAAGATGCGAACAATCTATTGCATCAACTAACTCGGCACATAAAGGACAACTTGAGCGATAAGATCTCTAAGATTGTATCGTTTGGGCCGTTTCCACCTCAAAAATCATACTTGAAACAAAAAATAGCAGAAAACATCCGCCAGAATGGTATATTGAAAGATGAATTGCCAAGCTTACGTTGGTATAACCAATATTTGATGGAGATCCATATACTTAACAATACAGAAACTCTCAGTTGTGAAGAAATAAAAGAGCGTGAATTTGAAATACGACATGTTATGGAATTTCTTCGCAACTTCTGCGTATATCTGTCCCATATTAGCAATGGGTCGCCTAAGAAGATTGCCACATACTTTGAAAAATATGTGAGAGTTAACTACGATACTATTAAACAATTTGATTGGTACGACGAAATAGAGGTTGGCCTACCTACCGAGGATGGTGTACGCAAGCAATGTGTGCTATATTTTGACCAGGAGGCTCAGAGACTGATTAATTTTATACATTATATTGCCGCTCCAGTTATGAATGCCATTACTAATGAGGTCAGTCATTATGGTGATAAGCTTTTGGTATCGTCATCATTTATTCTTGACCAGATTTACAAGTATCATGGCAAAGGTTTCTCTTGGCGGAATTTGGAACAAATGCCCGAACTTTTGAACACCAACAAAAATCCTGAATTGAGAGATTCTTTGGCTTCAATCATGGAGTTCCTGCTTCAAACACATATTACAACTATATCATCCAGTATTTTCCAGTACAAATTCCACAAACAGATAGCAGAGGAAATTTCAATGCTGTCTAAAACATCAGAGGAGGCTGCCGCCATTTTCAATTTCACACTCAACGAGTCAGAGGCGGTTAAGCGTTACAATACAAGACTTCTCTGGAATTACATGTCCCTCACTAGCCAAACAAAAGACAAAAGCCAGAAAGAACGATATTGCGGTGTTTTGGAACGTTTGCATGAGAATCAAGGTGATATTTATTTCTCTGAAGAAGACTATTACCGTGCCATTCATGAGTACCGCAGTGCATTGCAATACATTAATGATAAAAATATTTCGGCAAAGAACCTTATACCGTATCTCAAATGTAGTCTTAAGATAGGAATGTCCTATGAATACCGTCACACATTTGAAAATGCATATATGGTATATTGCCAAATTATCAATAAACTGATACATTTACGTTGGGTTGAAGAAAAGACACTCGGACTTGACTACACGATGCGTTTGACTCAAGACTGGAGGGTAAAACAGGCAGTGCTGGTTGATGCAGATTCTATGAAAGGCTGGTTCAGCAATGAATGTAATTCTGACATCAGGCGTCACTTTAAACCTGGGTTGATGGAGGACTTAATAGAATCCTCATCTTTTAAGCCGGAATATAGCATTGATTCTGACAAGACAATTTCACATCTGACTAAAAACTTTACCCCAGAGAAAAGCGATATCTTACTCCAATTAACAGCGTTTGAAGATGTAAAATTTATATATCAAGCTATACTTGCCAAATTGTTTGTTATTGAAAAAATGGAATCAAGCGGTATTACACAATCAAGCATTGATGCCGCTGAAGCCGAATTTATAACACTTTATAGTACCGTTAATTATAGAGAGAAATATATATTAGCATCCGATTTCTTCAGTAAGTTGTCCAGCATTCTCTACTACAAAAATGGTGTTGTGTCTGCAGAAAAAGATGAAAATATATATACAACATTATTATTGTTTGATATTGATATTCTTGCATTATTAGATGATTATTGCTATTATGTGAACAAGTCCCCCAACTCTAGTAACGCTATCGAGATAAAAAATGATATTATAAGTTTTTTTACTACAATTAAAACTTCAGAAATTAATATGGAATGGGGGAGTGAGTACAAGAATCTTTCATCATTTAACTCTGCATTATTAGATAAGAATAAAATAAAATTGGATGGGGTGTCTTGTGATAATGCTCAACGTTATTTGGAATATTTTGACAAAAAAAATCAATTAGACATTCAAAGAAAATGGGAAGACATAAAAGAATGTTTTGAGAGACGATATGTTTTAGCTAAATATGGCTGTAAATTACCATGTACAGCTTGCAAATATGCAAATCGTAGCATTGTCATTCTTATGAAGCAGTTGTTTGGATACGACAGTAATTCGGGGTTAAAGGTAATCCAGATGTTACGATATTCTTCCCACCAACGTCTTTTTGAATCTAGGCCTGAAATTCTTTCTCAACTGGCAGCATCGTCGGAACAATTGGCTGATATAATGTTGTCATGTGCTTGTAGCGGAAATGGACAAACTGGGGATGTGGAGAATTCTAAAGAGGATAGAGTTGTTTTCAATGATGGAATTCTGCCAGAAACCATTAAACTTCTTATTGATCTTATATCCCAAACAAGCACGGACAAAAGGGAAGATGTTTTAACGGACTATCAAAATAATTATAGCAATAAAATAAGTAGGTTGGACTTGACAATTCTATGGTACTGGTCCGCTTGCAGATATTATGATTTGGCATCGATGCACCACGAAGCAGTTCATTGTATATGGCGAGTTACACGAGTGATAGAGAATTATTTAACGGTGCTGTCTGAGATGAAAAATGAGATACCCGATTTTGTGGTAAATGAAGTTGAAAACAGTATTGATGAATTATTAAATCATCTATTCATTCAGGCATCCATTATTGTCGGTCGTCAGTATGATAACTATAATACGGTTGAAATACATGAACTAAAATGGCTACTGCACTTTGAACACGTTGACGATATTGATATGTCGCAACTAACCCAATTTCCCGATTTGCAATCTGTTTTTCTGTCAATTATTAATTGTGAACTATTGGTCAATGATTTGAAAGTTAGGAGCGCTAAGGGAAATAAAAATGGCAATAAACAACATATAGAAGATTTGAAGAAAGGGGGAAATGAGTACATAAAGAAAATATATTTATGGCTTACGAGCAATCGACACAATCGTACATTTAAATCCAATGTGGAACTAAATTATTTCAAGGCAAAGATGAATTCCTATATATTTAATAATATTTTGGAATTGTCTAATGTTGAGCAAATGTTTCAATCAGGGGACTCTATGAAAAAAATGTATTCAGATTTCCCCAAAAGTTTGGAACAGTTTTTAGATAAGAAACTGACTTTTTTCGAAAAAAATGTTTTTGGTATTTCTGAAAATGCCCAATCAAGACTAAACTTGATAGATTTTCTGATGGAGGATTCTATTACCTGTTTATTCTCTATTATTAATGATTTCCCACCGCATAACCAATCATCTACATTGTCAAACGGATTCTTGGCGAATGTTTATATGGATCTCTGGAAATGGTCTAAATATTATGAATTGATGTATAATGCCTATAGTTATTATAGACACTATCTTGCGAATAATACTGTTGGTGCGACTAAAATGGGAAAGTTTTTATGTGAAAGGGATTTGTCTCCGTTTTCTAAATTGTCTGAAAAGATGAAGAATGCAAATGTTATATGCAAGGACAATTTTGGATATAGATATTCTAAATTGTTCAAAAATCTTAGGCATGATGTGGATGATGCAACAATTCATCGTATCTACATTAATTACTCTGCCGAGATGGCTATAAAATACTATAGAGCCGCGCGTGGTATAAATAGTGAAGGACAGGAGTATAAGAATCTAATCAATACAATGTATATTTTGGACGATGATTTAAGAAACGACACGGTTCAATCTAATCTCGCCGACGAGCGGTATCTGCTAAATAGTGGTGTGATAAATAAATGCCGGTCGAAAATGCAAAAAATATATAAGAATTCGAGAACGAATAAGATAGAATCCTATGTGGACTATCGTGAGACAATGGCCGAAAAAAACTATGCGCAACTTTATGAACGCTATTATGATTCACCTTATACAAATACAGAATATTAAGTGCGATCAAAGACCAATGATGAATTGTGGATAATATTAATACAAGTAATATGGAAAGAAAAAGCAAAAAAGGGAATGACAATCCTGCGCCCTGCAAAAATCCTCTCAATGTAGATAATAGTGGGGGGAAAGAACCCAATAGAAACGCCGTTACAGATAGTGCTATGGAGAAAAAGAATCATAAATCAGAGGGTATGAACAATAATGATAAAGACACAATACTGAATGTCCTGGGGCATTTCGACGGTAAAAACGATAAAAAAACATACAGAGGATATGTTAAACGTAAAATTTGTATAATAAATTGGTGTGTGTTTGGCTTAATAATTTTTAATATTACTAGCATTGCTTATTTCATTGCGAACTATTCTGGTATCTATATTATTCCCCCAATAGTTATATGCCTTGTTGTTATCGCAGTTTCATATTGGATTTATAGTATTGTACAAAAAAGGCGACGCTACCAAAAAGCCTTATATAAACTAGATTTATTAATATTACGATTAAAATTGGGTACGGATAAGGATCTTGTATGCCGATTAGATCGTGAGTTGGAGATGATATATCGCATCCTTGAGTCTTGACATTGTGTAGACGGAATGTAGCCTTTCCTATAGGTTAAGTAAAAAAATACACTTAGGGGAAAGGAGTTAAAATTGCATGTCCATTTTTCAATTGGACTGTAGATACCCATAATTCACAATCCCATGTCGGCATAAATGCCAGCTCTAAAACCTCAAAATCAATGAATATGAAATAACGAAGCCCCACACAGGATTTGGAGAAGTGCCGCTGTGTCGGGGCGTAAAACGAAAAAAGGTGCATCGCAGGGGATGCGCGAACAAGAATTCAAAGCTCATAAATCGCGCATAACCCTGCAGCCAGCACCTCAGGCACTAAAAACAATGCCTATATCCTAAAACGTGTAATAAAGGATACTATTGTAGGCGTAATTATAAACTTTTAAATTTATGGTATTATGAAGAATTTTTTAAAATCCAGTTTTATTTTTGTTAGTGGAATCTTGGCTGTTATGCTGTTGAGCTGTTCTTGTTGTAACAAAGAACACAACCATAGACCTTGCCCTAAACCGAAACCAGTCGATATCAAATTTATTATTGGACAAGCCGAAAAAGACGGCGCCATTACGCTTCTCTTTGATAAAGAAGCTTTTGATTGCGTATTTAGGAGATGTGTAAAAGTGAATCTTGACGGGGTGTATGAATATGAAGATATTAAAATTGTCGACGACAAACCGTATGAAAAGAAAAGCACAGGTGCGCTCCAGTTGACACTTTTCAATGTTGAGAGAGGCGTAACTGACAATATCTTTTTGGTTCTGGAAAAAGAAATTACTGGTAAATATGTGAAGTACTACACTACAAACAACCGAAATGACAGGCGTGTCGTAACATGTGAAGGTACTAATTGTGCTACAGATGGATGTAGATGGGATTCCGAAAAGCAAATATGTACGCCATGCGGTGACCCAAAAGGTACATGCAAAGTTACAGATGCTCCCGATGTGAGCGGAAGAATCACATGGAAGGATGTTATTGACTGGGTTGTTAAGATTTTTGGATCAATTTTAGGAATATTCAAGTTGGCGCTGTAAATGTATGGTCCTAAACATCTCTCACCGTAATAAAACCAAACTTATTACGGTGAGAGTGTCTATTGAAAATATATTGCCAGTAATATTATATAAACATGAAACCAGTAAAACATGACTATATAAGGTTGATAATATTTGCCATATTTGTTGAGGCTTCTCTTCTATCGATTTCACAAGTATCTTCTAATGTGGCACAGGTTTTCTACAAAGAAAACATACTGAATCCTTGCTTACAGAACAAATATACAACCTTCACTATTAGGATAGAAAACAGTAACGACAAGGCTGACGGCCTTTTGGCTCGTGAATATATAATCTACAGGATGCCCAAAGGCAAAGTTGTGCGGTCGTTAACGGCTGACAACGACTGGTACTTCGGACGGAAGGAGTTCGTGAATGTCAACCACCGCAACAAGGAGATTATGGTTGGGAAGAAGAACGCCGACACACCCTATTCTTACAGTTATACCTATTACCGAGAAACATTCCTGCACGATGTGGTGCGTCATTTCATACCACTGGTAAACCAGGTTCTCACATACCAACCGTCAATGGACTGGTTCTGGATGTCGAGTATGCGCGACACGGTTATCGACGATGTGGACTATAAGGTGCTTTTCAGATGCGACACCACTCGTCACTTCTATAATGATTCCACAGGCGAGTTCGACATCCCGTTTGCCTGGGATGTGGAATATTACTATGACGTGTTGTGGGAGAAGCTGGTACGTATAGTGGCGACTCCGAGCAATATAGCGAACAACCACGCGGTGGATTTCGGCACAGACGTGATAGACATAGCCATAAGCCACGAAAACTGCGAGGAAGTCATGAAGTTGTTCGACACCAACGACGTGCGCTATGCCGGATATTCAAAACACAACAACACCGACAACCTGCCGCCCAGCGTGAGACGACTGGAAGCGACGAATGTGGAACTTACGAATGAACTGCTCGACTATCCGATTGTCTCCTTCGGAGGCGACACCACGTCGCTGCGGAGGGAGAAAGGCTGGGTGCTGCTGGACTTCTGGTTCACGGGCTGCAAGCCGTGCCTCAGGAGCATGCAGAAGATGGCCTCCGACTCAGCGGAGGTGAGCCTGGCATGGCTTGAGGAGCACAAGGTGAAGCTGATGTACGTCAACCCGCTTGCGGCTAGCACCGAGTCGCTGCTGCCGGTGGTGGGACGTTATGGTCTGAACCGATACATGTATCACGCCAAGGGTCTGACCGACATTTTCAGCATAAAGTCGTACCCCTGCTTAGTGCTGGTGAACGCACAGGAGAATAAGATGGTGAAACTAGAGAGCATGACGGATGTGAAGATGATAATTGGGTACTAGTATGAGTGAGAACAGCCATTATCGTATGAATCTGTCACACGGCAAGCTCGCAAACGCTTGCCGTGTATTCTCAATATATGGATAGATGTTTTCGGCTTGCTTTGCCTTTTGTCGGATTTGAATTTTCACAGATAGTAGGTTTTATGGCCTTCGGGCCAATATGTTTAATTTAAATCGTTTTAGAGCCTGCTTTGTTTTTGTCAATAAGAATTCTTGGGCATATTTAAGAAAGTCCGGTGGACTTCCGATAGCGAAGCGGAGAATGATTGTAGTACTGAGGTGGCGTGGTTTCGTAAGGCGCGAGCAGGGAATGTCTTGCATTCTATGCCGAGCCAAAGAAACGTAGGCGTTGCCTCTGGGCGTCCATTGTAGCAGAGAAACTGTGAAAAAGTGCCAACTACATGGCATAATTAATTTTTTAACAAAATCAAAACAGTTTCTTATGTACCAATTCAAGCAAGAACTTGCTATGTCCTATTTCGACGGCTGTAGCAAGAAGACCGCAAGTCGCCTCCTCGCCCGCGAGATCAACCTAACCCCAGGCCTCCTCGACGCCCTGAAATCCACCGGCTACCGCCCCTCCCAAAAACGCCTCTCCCCCCGCCAACTAAAAATCCTCCACAACTTCCTCGGCGAACCCTAAAATGCAAGTAATCCATAAAGAAAAAGCCAACAATAAACAACAACCACCCAATCAAGGGCGAGCCCAACCGGCCTCGCCCTCGGTTGTTTAATCATCGAATTAAATCGCTACCAAAACTTGATAACTTTTTCTTTTGCGATATATTTATATAAAAAGCTTATGAATAAAAATATAAAATAGAAAAGGAGGTATCAACGTGGACGACATCGATATATTCATGCAAACGCTCGACATAGAACGCATGATTGAACTCATTAACTACTAATTAGTGCAAGCAAGGCGCCGCAATTCTCTTGCAGCGCCTTGCTTATTACCTTTTTAATTCATTATAAGAAAATTTCCCCCCTCGTTCCTTTTTTTATCTCTAAAACGTCTTTTCATCCCACCGCAACTCCTCCTTAAATATCAATCCCCACCTCACTATCACTTCAACTTTTTTTTCTTCAACTAGGTTTTCTATAGCACGAAAAAACAAGTATCCGTTGTCTCATAATAAAACATTTTGTATTTGTTTGTCTGTTAATTAAGAAAAAAACGTATCTTCGCATTTTTATTAATTATGTTAATGACAAAGAAAATGGCAGACTTGCAAGATATTAATTATGCGCTTATTTCTGCGCTATATGCAAATAAAACAAGTGGACTTTACAGCGATGTATATTTCCCCATAATTAAATACACGATAGTTCAATTATTCAATAATAAAAATACAACGGACGGTAAAGCGTTTTATACAGCCACTGATGTTCAAAGTTTCATTAATGAAAGGTTCAAGATTTATATTCCGACTATTGTCCTGACAAAGTCATTGGAAAAGATTGAAAAGACGAAAAAGAATTTCGTTGACCTCACCTTAATGGAACACGGAAGTTCCTTCCAAATTAAAAAGATATGGGATGCTCAAGAATTTGACAAACTGGCAGAACGTGAGGTGCAGTTCACGGAAGGTCTTAAAAGCATCGAATCGGATTATAAAATCTTTTTGGAGAAAAATGGAATTTTTGATGACGGTGTGAGCTACCTTCAGTTTATATCTGATAATACACAAGAGGTACTTGGATATTTTCAAAATAATGACACCTCCGTTATTGATGAAAAATATACAACCATTATATTTTTCCTGGAATACCTTCATAATACTCCTTCCAAAAAGGACGAATTCTATATTGCTGACCAGTTGTTTTGGGCATCCATAATAGCTGGATATTTAAAAAGCGAAAAGCCTCTCGTGAATGAAGCAGAAGAAGGAAGTGTGAAAGAATATTTTCTTGACACATCTATCCTTTTAGGTATGTTAGAATTGTCCACTAAACAAAAGGAGACATATGCCAGTGAGATAAAGGAAATCATTGAAAAGTCAGGTGGCGCAATGAGAGTGCACCCAATGACACTTGAAGAAATAAAGATAATTCTTAGCTCTGTAGAGTCATCAGGAATACCCGATCCTGGAACAGATATAGCAGAAGCATGGGAAAATCACCATCTGACAATTAATAAAATTGCACAGATAAGATATGGACTGCAAGGCTTATTGGAAAAACAAGGCGTCAAAATGTTGCCAACAATGGGGGCGGAAGGGTGCCGTAGAATTGTGATGAAATACAAAGGACGTAAGGTTGTTGAGGAATTGGCATCTGAACGTTCTATGAAGCATGGATCGTATAGTCAAGATAACTTTAGAGAGATTCATGATTTGTTTATGGATGACTATATTGAAGAGAGGAGAAAAGGGAAAACCATATCAGAGGATGTAGTGTTTGTTACAGCTAATCGTGATTTGATTTCGTTTACAAGAAATTTGCATCCAGATGTAAACTATATGATGTCAACTGGCCGTATTATTTTAGATTTATGGATGCATAGTGTGAAACCTGTAAATATTTCTGGATGTGCTCTTACAGAAACTATGGCCAGATGCTTGGATCAGCATAATATGCGAGTGAGAAATAAAATAGTCGAAGTTTCAAGATTCTTCAATGAAAACAAAGGAAATTTTGATGCCCAAGTCTATCAGGATTTTATAAAAAAACTCTACCGTAGAGCAAAAAATGTTATTATGACAGTCGAAGCCGATCCAGATAGGCAAAACACTCTGGATGAATCAACTGTACAGAGAATAATTGATGCTGTAAAAGCCGATCAGGAATTTACGGACAAGCGTGTGAGAGAGATAGAAAATAACAAATCAGAAATAGAACATAAATATAATAATGAAAGAAAGGAGAAAGAATCTCTTGCAGATAAAAACAGGGCCCAAGAGGAACATATAGATAGTTTGGAACAAGAGAAGCAAGAACTGGCGGAACAGGTTGCTGCTGCACAGGGAATAATTGATGCCCAAAAGTCTGAACTTGAAAAAGAGAGTGTAGAAAAGCAGGCTGCAGAAGATAAAGTAGCGCTATATAAAGAACGGGATATTTTATTAAAAGAGCTTGAGCAAGTTGAAGCTGATTTGGCTCCGCTCGAATTACAGCGGCAGAAGTCTTTTTCAAATGCTTGTTCAGGATGGTTGATTATATTAGGAATTTTTCTAATCGTTGCGGCCATTATTGTTTGTTGGTTTTCAATAAAAAAACAACAGTACTGGTATTGTTTAGTGGGGTTGCTAGCACCACTTGGACTTTTCTTTTTGGGTAGGGCAAATACTTTAAATGACAAGAAGGATACCCGGAAAGAGAAAGCGTTTAAAAGTTGGGAAGAAAGGCCAGAAAATAAAAAATTTTTGCTTTTGACTAAAAGACATGCAGAAATAAAAAATTTGATTTCAGAAATAGAGGGTAAATTATAATCAATGATAGATGGCAGTGCGTGTAAAAGAAATCACGTTAATTAAACATGGAATCTCAAAACGTTGAATATAAACAGTCGTGGAAAGACGACTATCTCAAATGGATATGTGGCTTTGCCAATGCCCAGGGCGGTACCATATATATAGGTATCGATGACAACGGCAAAGTTGTCGGCATTGACAACGCCAAGAAACTCCTTGAAGATATACCAAACAAAATCAACATGTCTATGGGGTTGGTTGCCGATGTCAACCTCATGCGGCAAGGTGAAAAAGAATACATAGCAATAGCTGTCGCCCAATGCAGCAGCCCCATTTCTTTTAAAGGAAAATATTACTACAGAACAGGTTCCACCCTCCAAGAGCTCAATGGTGCTGCCTTGCAAGAGTTTATATTACGCAAAATGAACACGTCATGGGATTCGTCAATAGTACCCAATGCAACCATATATGACATCGATAGGGAGGCTATTGACTTTTTCCTGTATTTCGCAATAAAGGAAGGTCGTGTGAATGAGGCTGTGCAAAAAGATAGCACAGAGAAGATACTTCATAATCTCAACCTTGCTAATGAATATGGACAACTGACTATGGCTTCGTTGCTTCTTTTCGGGAAAGACATTCAACGCTGGTGTCCCAATGCCATATTCCGAATTGGACGCTTTGGAGCCAGTCAAGCCGACTTGATAGCACAAGACAATATCTCATGTCCTTTGGTTATGATGCCAGGTAAAGTCATTGAAACATTGCGTAGCAAGTATCTAATTGCCCCAATCCATTACGAAGGGCTCCAAAGAGTTGAACCTTTGGAAATCCCAGAAGATGGATTACGCGAAATGATATGTAATGCCGTGGTACATAAGGACTATCTGGGAACTTTTATTCAAATGAGAGTGTGGAATGACCGCGTGGAACTATGGAATGGAGGTTCGCTCCCGATGGGATTCACAATAGATACACTACTTGGACAACATGAGTCTTATCCGCGTAATATCCTTATCGCCAGAATCTTTTATTTGGCTGGTTTTATTGAAAGCTGGGGGCGTGGTTATGAGAAAATCCGTATGGCATTTGAAAAGGAACACTTACAAATGCCAAAATTCGAGCAAATCCGTGGAGGTATCATGGCAACTATTTCTCGAGAACGTTTTATGTCAAATGACACAAAAGATGACACAAAAGATGACACAAAAGATGACACAAAAGAACTATCAGACAGACAGCAAATTATCATTGAACTTATTCGCAAAAATCCTTCTGTAACAATACAAGAAATGACACAAAAGACTAATGCCAGTGAAAGCACAATAAAAAGGGAACTGGCATACCTCGCAAAGGTGGATGTGATTGTGCGCAAGGGATCCAGAAAAGAAGGCCACTGGGAAGTAATACCTTCCGAGAAGAAAGATTGAGTAACCTTTAATTAGTTATAGCCACGGCAAGCCCCCACGCTTGCCGTGGCTTTTTTATTGCCCCTCCTCATTTTTCACTTTTTCCACCCTCATCTCCTCTTTTTGCCCCTTCCCACCCACCTCAGTATCCCGACAATCCCACCCTGAATGCACCCGTAATGCACTCCCAATGCCCAGCGAAAGCTGACAATGCCCGATTCCGTTCTTTCCTGTCCCTGTACTTTTGCCCCGTCTTTCAAAGCCATCCCGCAGGTGCACATGCCGGTAGTGCCGAGAAGACGAGTAAACAAAATGTATAACAAAAAGAAAGGAACAACATTATGGGTAAAATCTTTGGAGTGAATACCAAAATCAGTGGAAAGGTAGGTCAGTACCTCTACCGCCAAACTCGTCGTGGCACTGTGATCAGTGAGGTGCCAGTCAAACCTATCATCCCGCGACGCTCGACCAAACAGATGGCTCGTCGTGCCCAGTGGGCCAACCTCGGTGCCATCTACAAGCAGTTCGACAGTATGTTGAGACGAGGCTATGAAAACCTACCATCGCAGATGTCTGTGTTCAACGCCTTCATTCAGGCAAATATTGATGTGGTTAAGGTTTACATCACCAAGACCATCAAGCTCAACGGTGGTGCAGTCCTTGCGCCTTATCAGATCACGCGCGGCAGCTTGCCCAGCATTGATATGGAAAAGAACGCATCCAACATCCTCGTCAGCAGTGTCAACCTTGGCTCTCTTACCATCGACGCAAACACCACTGTGGGAGAGTTCTCGCAGGCTGTCATCGACAACAACGACGCGTTCGAGGAGGGTGACCAGCTCACGTTCTTCCACGGAACGCAGTTTGTTGATAGGGTCACACGCACGCCGCGGGTATCCATCAAAGGACACAAGGTGATACTCTCCACTGCCGAAGACACTAAGCTGTGGGATGTGGTTAACAAGATTGGCTTTTCAACGGCGGACAACTGTCTTGCCACATCCGTACAAATCACCAACGGTGCTGCCGTATGGGTGCATAGCCGCGAGACTGCCGAAGGCACCCTGCGAGTCAGTACGCAGGTCTTCTTTGTTGAAAACTCTACCTTGGCTACCTATCAGGGTAATGCCGCCTTCAAGGTTGCGGTCAAGAGTTACGGCGGTATCAATTCCGCTGCCGTTTACCTCAAACCCGAATTGTCGGTAGACATCGACTGACGTTTTTCCCATCTGCCTCTCGCCAAACGGAGGGCGAACCTTCGCCCTCCGTGGCCTCTGGCAGAACAACACCACAAGTTTATAAATGTAATTACCCTATGAGAAAGATACAAGAAATCATCATCCATTGTACCGCCACTCGACTCGATGCAATCTGTACGGTCGAAACAATAAGGCGTTACCACCGATCACTCGGCTGGTGTGACATAGGCTATCATTATGTCATCTACCCTGATGGGAGCGTTCACCCTGGCCGACCCGTTGAGGAACCTGGTGCCCATACCGTCGGACACAACGCCTATAGCATAGGCATCGCCTATGTCGGAGGACTTGATGCCGATGGTCGCCCTGCTGATACTCGTACCCCAAACCAACGTATTGTCCTGTTGCAACTGGTCAAAGACCTGATGGAAGAATACAGCATCACGTCCATCCATGGGCATAACGAGTACGCAGCCAAGGCCTGTCCCTGCTTCGATGTCCGGCAATGGAGAAAAGAAAACAACCTCTAAATCATTTTCAATTCATGAACAATCTTTGGAATATCATCTTGTCCATCCTAACCCTCGCCGCCGGTGGCGGCTGGCTGTTCGACCGCCGCCGTCACCGTCAGGAAGTCGAAAGCCTGAAGGCCGACAACCGTCAGAAGGATATGAACCTTTCGAAGATGTATGTCGAGGAATTCAAGAAAAATATTGCCGATCCCCTGCGGCGTGAAGTCGAGGAATTACGTACTGAAATAGCCCATTTGAGAAATGCGATACAAAAGATTAACGACTGCCCTCATAGCGACGCTTGCCCTGTTTACAGTGAGTTGCAGAAGCAGCAAGACCGTGACAATGCAGACCAGCACAGCCACTGCGACTGACACCCTACGTCAGACCGTCACCCTCACCGTCCACGACACCGTACGTGAGACTACCACAGTCACCATCCAAACGAACACCGACGGCGACACTACAAAACTCACCACCATCACAAACCGCGAGAAGATAATCAATAGGGATCGTGCTGCCAATCAATCCCACGCCACCACCCAAACCGCAACCCAATGCACCGCCAAAGAAACAACTACAACGAGTCCTTCCAACCCCATTCACTCGATGTGCCCCAAATCGCAAATCAAACTCATCCTAATCTCCCTCCTAACAGCCTTCCTCCTCGGCCTCGCCATTTCCTTAATAACACGGATAGTCCGTCGCTTCAAACATTAGTCCTATTCTGTATGTTTCTATCTAATTTGTTTCATCCATTGTGATACAGTATATTCTTGATAAAGAAATATATAATGCATACAATTTCAAACACTATTGACATAATAAAAATACAATTTCACCGTTCTAAGATTAGAAATTTAATGGACTATTGTATCATGGGAAACCGAAAGGATAACAAGGGGATTTTACAATACATTCGCACTAGGGCCTGGGAAAGAGAGAATCGGAAAAATAGCAAAAGCCGTAAGATGCGGCGCAAAAAAAATGGAGTAGAGACAAGAAAAAAAATTACGATTCCTCGAAAATTCCGCAGAAATATTGTCCACACTTCTTCCTATGATAAGAAACGAACCACATACAACAAAAGCGAGTTTATAAAAAGATGCCTTCCTGTAAATCTAAAATATATCACAACAAAGTCAGACAGTCCTCTGTATATAGATTCAATAAAGAAATCTCATTATGATTCAAATGGCTCTATCGTCATCCCTGAAAAATTCTCTATTATTGATAATCCAGAAGCCAGCATTGGTGTAATTAGGAAAACAATTTCAGCTTTGCTAATTGAGAATGTCGATGAGGTTATTTTTGATTATGCAAAATGCAAGGACATTGACCTAGGGACACAAGCTCTCTTTGATATTATTTTAAAAGACTATAGCGAATTTAAGTCAAGATGTGCGCGTATCCAACGGAACAAGCATAACGTTTTCCCCGCTTTCGGAGCTATTAATATTAACGATGAGAACATACAAAATTTGATATGGTCTGTTGGTTCTCCTGCAAATCTCGGAATTGGAGAAATCCAAAACAAGGAAATTGAAAAATTCAAATTACGAACATACAATAATACCAAGGGGAAAGATGAGTGCAAAAGAATGGAGAGAAAAGACCTTGATACCACGGAAATCGCCGATTATGTTATAAACTCATTACGAAGGATGGGGAAGAAACTAACTCCACAAAAGAGAGATGATTTATGCACAATTATTGGTGAGATACTAATAAACGCAGAAGAACACTCCACAACAAATCATAGATTTTCTATTGGTTATTTCAAGGAAAAGAGTCAAGAAGGAAGTCACATGGGGCTATTTAGATTGGTTATCTTAAATTTTGGAGATACAATATACGAAAAATTCAAATCCCCAGACTGTCCGAATAAAGATTTTGTGAACAGAATGAAAGAGTTGTCCAACAAATACACAAAAAGGATATTCTTTATTCCAGGAAAATTTGAAGAAGAGACGCTATGGACATTATATGCATTGCAGGAAGGTGTGACATCTGTTTCTAAAGAAAGCTATAAGAGGGGCAATGGCTCAATTCGTTTCATTGAAAGTTTTTTTAATATAAAGGGGACGAGTACACCTGATAGCATCTCTCGAATGACAATATTGTCAGGGAAAACAAAAATACTCTTTGATGGAAAGTATTGCATCACCGAAAGACAAAGCCGAAATGGTGAAATCCACAAAGCCATGACATTTAACAATACTGGGAACATTGAGGACAAGCCAGACATTGAATGTGTTATGCACACAAACAATTATTTCCCAGGAACTTTAATTAGTGCTGAATTATTATTAAATGATGACGATCTAAAACAAATATAAATATCCAAAAAATGACAAGTCAAGAAAATATCATTAACCTTGAGGATTTCCGAGCAAAAGAAGGCCAAAGGATTTCCAAAGTATTCACAGGAAGAGACAGAGGGGAAATTGTTAGAAAGAAGTCTCGGATTGATGAACTTGAACAGATTTACGATACTGTCAAAATCATTATTCCTGACAATATTTACTCAATTAACCCTTCGTTTTTTGAGGAATTTCTTGTAAATGTAGTAAAGAAACTCGGGAAACAAAAATTCCTTGAAAAGTTCAAATTTGAGTCAGAGGGTGACTATGAATACGAAGCGCCTCTGAATCAAGCAATAGACAGAATTCTAAAAACTCAAACCGCAATAGATTAAGCCATGGAATGTTTAGATGCTTTATGCAAAGTGGCAACAGTTATCATTGCTGCTGTAAATATTATTTTTGCCTTTTTAGTATTTAGGAAGAATCGCAAAAGAGAACTTACCCGTGCTTTGGTGCTGGATTATTCAATCACACACTTTTATCAGTATTTTGAAGATATTGACAAAGAACTGATAAAATTAAAAGATCGAAAAATAACGCAAGAGATAAAAAGGGATATTGAAAAAAAATTACAATTCTATGACAGAACTTTTGAGCAAAAGTTCATAGATTTGTTCCTTCGAATAAAACCGGAAATGCATAAGTCAATAAAGAACAAAACTGACGATATGAATGGAAAGCTTGTTGAAGCAATGTTCAACGAAGGAATAAACCTTTACGATGAGACACAATACAATGAAAAGATAGCAACTCCTGTTATTGTTACAAAGTCGGAGTTACTAAAACTGCTATTAGAAAGTAATTAGTCTTTTTTAGCACTAATCCCACAGATTCCTTTAATAAGGAACAGATGTAATATTTTTCAAAAATTGCCGCTATAAAAATGGCATTAAAATGAATGGCGAAAAGAAAGGGTGCCCGATGGGGACACCCTTTGCTACATGTGATGCGGGTGTAGCCCTCCCCGAAAGTCGGACTGTTTGAAAATGGACAGAAAATAATAATTTTGTACCATCAAAAACAGAGAAAAAGTAAAAACATTCAGACAGCGAGAAAGTGAAAGCGGTAAAATCGCTTGACGGAGGAGTTTCGGCCGACGTGATATGCCGAGAGCATGGAAAAACGACTACAACGAGAACCGACCGCACGATTCCCTTGGGGACATGTCCCCAAAAGATGAAGAATTGCAAAGTTACTAAAATGACAGTGGTGCTTCTTATGACATTGTTGCAAAAAAAACGAAGGCGATATTGGCTATAATCGACAATATGCCGTGCATATCGGTCACCCTTCAATAAATACTTTTTATCAGTAATTCAACATAAGCCGCTGCACAGCGACTTTTTTATTGCTCCAACCACCCAGATTTTCCCCAGAACCATGGTGGTTGACCCCTCTTTCCCTTTTTCCCCTCTCTCCATATCGCGACCTGCCTGACCGTAGAAAGGCCTTGAGTACTGCTGAAATAAACCAATCAAGCGAAAAATCCCACCCTGAACGCACCTGCTTTATTGTATCGCCAGCGCAATAATATTTCCGATTGCGGCGTTAATTGCGATTGGGATGTGGCGTGAATCGCATATCCTCGACCTACGTAAATCTAACCTAACTAAATGCAATTATGAAAGTAAACATCAGAGAGACGCTCCTTTCCTTCATACGCTATATGGGTACGTTCAAGTTCTGGAAAGAGCTGGTGATTATGACATTGGGAATGATGGTTACGGCTGCCGCCGTCTATTATTTCTTGGTGCCGAGCAAGTTGATTATCGGCACGATATCGGGTTTGAGCATTGTGTTGAGCAATGTCTTCGGCGGCAGTTTGGGCGTGTGGATCATGGGCATCAACATACTGTTGCTTGTCCTCGCCTTCATCCTCATCGGCAACGAGTTCGGTGCCAAGACGGTATATACGGCTTTGATACTCGGACCTCTGACCGATTTCTGGAACTGGGTTTACCCTTGGCAGAACATCGCCAACCCCAATCCTGTCACTGGCACTCCGTCGGTGATGGGCGACCCTTGGTTCGACCTCTGCTGCTTCGTGCTGCTGCTCTCGGCTTCGCAGGCTTTGATGTTCAGCATCAACGCTTCGACCGGCGGGCTCGACATCCTCGCCAAGATCGTGAACAAATACCTCCACTTCGACATCGGCACCTCGGTGAGCATTGCCGGTGCGATGATATGCTGCACGGCCTTCTTCATCAACCCCTTCCGGATGGTCATCATCGGCCTTATCGGCACTTGGATCAACGGGCTGGTGGTTGACTACTTCACGGCTGCGTTGGGCAAGCGCAAGCGTGTGTGCGTCGTGTCGAAGGAGCACGAGAGAATACGCCAATACATTGTGAACCACCTGCATCGCGGATGCACCATCTATGAGGTCACGGGTGGCTACAGCGGCGAGAAGAGCGTGGAGCTGGAGGCTCTTCTCGGCAAGGATGAGTTCAGCTCGCTGATGTCGTGGATGAAAGACGAGCGTATAAGCGCCTTCACCACCGCCAGCAACGTCAGCGAGGTCTATGGTCTCTGGTTCAGCGGGAAGAAACGCAAGCAGCTCGAAGAGGAGATGAACCGCCGCTAAAAACGAAAAAAAACGGAAACTGTGTATAAGTCAACTCAAATCAAGATAGGCAACCTCACACTGGGAGGCGGGGCTCCGGTGAGGGTTCAGTCGATGACCAACACCGACACGATGGACACCCGCGCGACTGTGGAGCAGACGCTGCGTATGGTGGAGCGAGGCTGCGAGCTGGTGCGTATCACCGCACCCGACGTGAAAGCCGCCGAGAACCTTGGACGCATCAAGGAGGAGCTGCTGCGTCGCGGATGCGACGTGCCGCTGGTGGCCGACATCCACTTCAACCCCAAGGCCGCCGAGGTGGCCGCCACGCTGGTCGAGAAGGTTCGCGTCAACCCGGGCAACTACACCGACCGCAACACCGGCAAGCTGGAGTTTACCGAGCAGGAATATCAGGACGAGCTGAAGAGGATAGGGGAGCGGATGTCAGCGCTTATAGACATCTGCAAGCGTCACCATACGGCCATGCGCATCGGCACCAACCACGGGTCGCTCAGTGAAAGAATCATGAGCCGCTACGGCAACACGCCGGAGGGTATGGCGCAGTCGGCCATAGAGTTTGCCGAGGTCTGCCGCCAGCAGGATTTTCATGATATCGTATTCTCCATGAAGGCCAGCAACGTGAAGGTGATGGTTGACAGCACCAGGCTTTTCGTCGAGAAGATGCGGACGATGGGCATGTGCTATCCGATACACCTGGGAGTGACCGAGGCGGGCGACGCTCTGCAAGGACGGTTGAAATCGGCCGCCGGCATCGGGGCGCTGCTGCTCGATGGCATAGGCGACACGATAAGGGTTTCGCTTACCGAACCTCCGGAGAACGAGATACCGGTGGCGTACGCCATACTGCAAGCCGTGGGAGTGAGGATAAGCGAGGCGGAGTATATCGCCTGCCCGTCGTGTGGACGTACCCAGTACGACATACAGGAGGCGTTGCAGCGCATCAAGGCGGCCACCTCGCACCTGAAAGGGGTGAAGATAGGCGTGATGGGCTGCATAGTGAACGGGCCGGGCGAGATGGCCGACGCCGACTATGGCTATGTGGGTGCCGGCAACGGCAAGATAACCCTCTACAAAGGCAAGGAGCCGGTGGTGCGCAATATCGACCAAAGCGAGGCGGTGGAGCGACTGGTGGAGCTGATAAAGCAGTCGGGCGACTGGGTGGATGCTTGATTGGAGGTGATGTGATTGAGATGTATAGATTCGAGTTGTCGGATTGACCTTTTTGCGTGAATTATTGACATTTCAGAATAATGTTGTACATTTGCACCTCGAATTTACAAGTAGAAACCAAACTATTCACTCTATCAGACATTCACTAAATAAGCTTATTGTCCGTCGCCTGTGCATGATTCAGGCGGTGCTGTGCTTTGTGCTGCTAAGTCCGTCAGAGGCTGTGGCTCAGGAGGGTGCCGCCGAGCAGCGCACGGGTGTGTCGCTCAGTGGGGGAGGGGCTCTTTCGCTGGCGCACATCGGGGTGCTGGAGGCGTTGGATTCGGCTGGCGTGAAAATCGACTGCATCACCGGATGCTCGTTCGGGTCGCTGGTGGCGGTGCTTTATGCCGAAGGCTACAGCCCCGACGACATATACCGCATATTCAAAAAGGAGAAGGTGCACCGCATAGTGTCGCTCTACCGACCCAACTGCAAGATAACCTCGGGGGTGGTGAGCAACAAGCATCTGAAGCGCAAGCTTGCCAAATACCTGCCCCATAATTCGTTCGACTCGCTGAAAATCAAGTTCTACTGCAGCGTGACGGATATGGACAGCAACTGCGTGAGGTATGTCGGTTCGGGCGGCCATCTGGTGGAGTACGTGATAGCGTCGCTGTCGCTCCCCGGACTGTTCCCTCCGGTGAAGATCGACGATGTCTATTATTTAGACGGCGGGTCGCAGGACATGATGCCCTGGAAGCCGCTCGTCGAGGAGAACTGCACCCGCCGCATCGGCGCCTACCCTATATTGTGCAAGCCGCAGAAGGTCACCACGACACGGTTCCTTTGGACAAGGGCCTACAACAATATCTTCTATCAGACGATTCTCAGGGGAAGCAGCCAGTTCAACGAGCTGATAGCCATCGACCCAGGCACCTATGGGGTGCTGTCGTTCAAGCGTATGGCCGAGCTGCGGCAATACGGATTCTCGCAGACCTTGGAGGCGTTGAAGGCGTATGAAGAGAGCCGGAAGAATCTGTCGCCAGGGGCGGAACCTGCTGCAAAGGATAGGGCTTCGGAAGCCCCGAAACGTGCGACGGCGAGGGAAGCCGACGCCGATTGAGTCGCGTCAGTCGTTGTAGAGGTCCAGTATCTCGTAGGGGTTGCCTATCGATTTTATGAATTTCATCATGTCCTCGACAGAGATGACCAGCGAGGCGTGGTTGTCGTTGGGGTGGAAGCTCACCTTCGTGGCGTCGAGGAGGTTGCGGTCAACGAAGAGCGTCACCTCGTGGTTGGCGTCGTTCACCAGGGTGAAGAGCGACACCGAGCCGGGGCGCACACCCAGATAGCGCATCATGCGCTCTTCCGAGGCGAAGGAGAGTTTGCCCTGATGCAGACGGTGCTCAAGGTCGTGGATGTCCATCGGGTGGCGCGAATCCATGATGACGAGGTAGTGGCGGTTGCCCTTGTGGTTGCGGAAGAAGAGGTTCTTGCAGAGGGTGGTGCCCTCGCCGCGATAGAACTGCGCGGCGATCTCAATGGTCGGCGCCTCGGGGTGCTCGTAGTAGTCGAAGGCGATGCCGAGTCGGTTGAGGGTTTCGTAAACTTGCGGTTGTCCTACCATTTTTTTCGTGTTGCGGATATGGTGAGAAAACGTGGTTTCCGTGTGTTTTATTTTATTTTTGCGACAATAAATGGCAATAACTCAAAAATAATCATATCTTTGTAGTCCTTCAATTTAGGTGCAGAAGTTGTTAATTAATTAAGTAATATATATTTAACTAAAACACAAAACAAGATGAAAACAGCTTATAACTTCAACGCAGGTCCTTGCGTCCTGCCGAAACAGGCCATCGAGAACACCATCAAGGCTCTCTACGATTTTGACAACACCGGCATCGGTATCGCCGAAATCAGCCACCGCACCCCCGGTTGGGAGAAACTGATGGCCGAAACCCGTCAGCTCTGGCGCGACCTGCTGAACATCCCCGAGGAGTACGAGGTTCTCTTCCTCGGCGGCGGTGCCAGCACCCAGTTCATGACCGTCCCCGCCAACCTGCTCAACAAGAAGGCCGCCTACCTCCAGACCGGCGTTTGGGCAAAGAAAGCCGCCAAAGAGGCTAAGCTTTTCGGCCAGGTCGAGATAGTCGCCAACAGCGAGGACAAGACCTACAGCTACGTCCCCAAGGGCTACTCCATCCCCATGGATGCCGACTACTTCCACATCACCACTAACAACACCATCTACGGTACCGAAATCAAGTACGACATGGATTGCCCGATCATGCTCGTGGCCGATATGAGCTCCGACATCATGAGCCGTCCCGTCGATGTGAAGAAATACGGTCTCATCTATGGCGGCGCACAGAAGAACGTGGGTCCTGCCGGCGTCACCTTCGTCATCGTGAAGAAAGACATCCTCGGCAAGATCACCGACCGTCAGTACATGAACCCGCTGCCCACCATGGTGGACTACCGCACCCACGCAGCCGAAGAGGCCAAGAACATCTCGATGTTCAACACTCCTCCGGTGATCAACATCTACATGATGTACGAAACCCTGAAGTGGGTCAAGGAGACCATCGGCGGCGTCGCTGAGATGAACAAGATCAACAGCAAGAAGAGCGCCCTCCTGTATGAGGAAATCGACCGCAACAGCATGTTCATCGGCACAGCCGAGAAGGAAGACCGCTCGATCATGAACCACTGCTTCGTGATGGCCCCCGGCTACGAGGACAAGCAGGACGCTTTCATGGCCTTCGCCAAAGAGCGCGGCATGGTCGGCATCAAGGGTCACCGTTCGGTGGGTGGCTTCCGCGCCAGCCTCTACAACGCCTGCCCCATCGAGGCCGTCGAGGCTCTCGTCCAGTGCATGCAGGACTTCGAGAAACAGAACAAGTAGTTGAGTGATTAGTGAATAGTGATTAGTGAATAGACAATACATTTGCTGGTCACTATTCACTTTTATCTGGAACACGAAGCATCCGTCACTAAATGTACCACAGGGATTTGAAGGTATGGCAGCAAAGTATAGAACTTGTAAAAGTTGTGTACGATATGTTGCTCGATTTCCCTGCGAATGAGCAATATGGTCTGGCATCACAACTCCGTCGTGCTGTTGTGTCTATTCCATCGAATATCGCTGAAGGATGTGGCAGAGAAACAAATAGGGAATTGTACCACTTTTTGAATGTCGCATCCGGTTCATTGGCAGAAGTCGAGACTCAGGTCTATATAGCTTATACTCTTGGTTACATTGAGGATCTTGGTGAAATAGATGAAAAGATGGAGTCTGTGCAAAAATTGCTTGCAGGGTTCCGAAAACATATAAAGACACAAATCGAAAGTAAAAACCAGATTGTTGAGGAGGTTTAGCATTTGTCTAATCACTAATCACCAATCACTAATCACCAAAGAATTATGAAAGTTTTAGTTGCAACTGAAAAACCTTTTGCAAAGGTTGCCGTGGACGGCATCCGCGAAGTGGTGGAGAAGAACGGCTATGAGCTGGCTCTCCTTGAGAAATATACCGACGTGAACGACCTCTACAAGGCCGTTGCCGACGCTGACGCCCTTATCGTGCGCAGCGACAAGGTGACCAAAGAGGTCATCGACCACGCCAAGAACCTGAAGATCGTCGTCCGTGCCGGCGCCGGTTTCGACAACCTCGACCTCGAGGCTTGCACCGCCAAGGGCATTGTCGCCATGAACACCCCCGGCCAGAACAGCAACGCTGTCGCCGAGCTGGTGATGGGTATGCTCGTCTATGCCGTGCGTAACTTCTACAACGGCAAGAGCGGCAGCGAGCTCATGGGCAAGAAACTCGGTATCCTCGCTTTCGGCAACGTGGGACGCAACGTCGCCCGCATCGCCAAGGGCTTCGGTATGGAGGTTTACGCTTACGACGCCTTCCTCACCGCCGACCAGATCAACGCCAGCGGCATGGCCACCGCCGTCGCCAACCAGGAGGCTCTGTTCGAGACCTGCGACGTGGTTTCGCTCCACATCCCCGCTACCGCCGAGACCAAGCAGAGCATCAACTACGCTCTCGTGAACAAGATGCACAAGGGTGGCATCCTGGTCAACAGCGCACGCAAGGAAGTCATCAACGAGCCCGAGCTGCTCAAGCTGATGGCCGAGCGCACCGACCTGAAATACATCACCGACATCATGCCCGACGCTGACGCCGAGTTCAAGGCTTTCGAAGGCCGCTACTTCGCCACCCCCAAGAAAATGGGAGCCCAGACAGAAGAGGCCAACATCAACGCCGGCATCGCCGCCGCCAACCAGATTGCCGACTTCTTCAAGACCGGCAACAAGAAGTTCCAGGTGAACAAATAAATCGGCGCCTGTCAGTAAACAGAGGTCAGTGGTCGGTCATCGTCGGCCACTGACTTTTTTTTAGAATGATATTCAACTTGAAACTAAAAACTTAAAACTTGCTTGCCATCTTCAATCCCGAACACGACCTCTGTCTGGCCAACGGTGACGCCAACTACGTGCCGCCGGCGTCGGCGTTGCGTTTCGCGCGGCAGGAGGCGCACCTGATGAAGGCCCTCTATGGCGACGACACCATTGCCCTCGCCGCCGAGGACGTACGGCTTACTCAAGCATTCAAGCATTCAGGCACTCAGGCATTCGAGCAATCCATCGTCGCCTGGGGTTGGAACAAGACGTTGGTGGCGCAGCTCTGCAAGCAGGGCGTGCCGCGAGAGCTGATGCCGAGCGACGGGCAGTTGGACGAGATAAGACGGCTCTCGCACCGACGCACCGCCCTCGCCGCCGCCGAAGCCTGCGGGTTCTCGCCGAAAGGGGAGGAGTGTCTCGATATTGATGGGGTGCAAGATGCCCTCGCCCGCTACGGACGAATCGTGCTGAAGGCCCCGTGGTCGGGGTCGGGCAGGGGGCTGCGGTGGGTTGACCGCACGCTCTCCGACCTCGACAAGAGTTGGACGGAGAAGACCCTCGCCACGCAGGGCTCCGTGATGGTCGAGCCGCGTATGGAGGTGGTGCAGGATTTTGCGCTGGAATATTATATAGGTGGCCAAGGCCGCGAGGCGCACTCGAGCACTCAAGCACTCCAGAACTCAAGCACTCAAGCATTCAAGCAATCAAGCATTAGCTTTAAAGGCTATTCCCTGTTTGCGACGCAGAACGGCGTCTATCGCGAGAACCACTTGCTTTCCGACGACGAGATACTGCAGCGCCTGTCGGGATATGTGTCCGTGCAGACAATCCTGTCCGCAAAGGCAGCGGCAGAGCGGTGGCTGGGAAGCGAAATCGTGCCACGCTACGAAGGGCCGCTGGGCATCGACATGTTCATCTACAAATCCGCCGACGGCTACGCCCTGAACCCGATGGTCGAGATAAATTTCCGTCACACGATGGGCCACGTGGCCGTAGCCCTGCGAAGCCGGACAGCAGCCGCCACCTTCAGCCCGAACACGCTGTAACCCGCCACCCCTCGGCAGGCAATAAATTCGAGCTTTTGCGGTTATTATAAGAGAAGAAAAACCACCGATGAAAAATCATAATCCTCATAAAATACTGATTTTCCCCCCCCCCCCCCAGACCGGCTGACGCATAATCGTCGGAGATTTTCTCTTTTTGACTTTAATTCATTTTCCACTCTCTGTCGCAAACGTGCGGTGGGGGTGGATGGTTTTGTAATATCTATAACTGTATAATAAGAACAATTGGATAATACCATCTGATTAACATATCATTTATCACAAAAAACAAACAAGATGAAAAAGCATTGGTTTATTATTTTTTCAAGTATTTTATTGGTATTTACTTCCTGTACCAATACTAACAATTCACGCACAATCGTTAATGACACCACTAAGGTGGAGGAAATTGCTCTAACTACGGGAGACGTCTTTAAAGATTGGTTGGATGGATTTCAAAAAGAGCATCCAACCTGGGCTTTGGATGATGCGGGAAGAAAACTTTTTAAAAAGGAATTCAGCAAGAAGATGACTTCTGATTTGATTTTTGCAACATCTTTATGCACGTCTAATAGCGTAAGAATTATAGATAATGAAAGTATTGCCACCTACAACAACAGTCCCGAAGACTACGGTGCTTTGTATATCCATGAAATGACAATGGATATAAACTTGATTAAACCATTATACGATGGCAGCAACGAAACACGTATTTATTTCCGTATAGCTTCATTAATTCCTGCCACAAGAAGTCATGAAAAACCATTTCTGGGAGGTGCCAACATCTGTGAAGATATCACAAAAAGCAGTCCTGAACCAACACGAGTGCTGTTGTTGCCTTACTATGTAGGGACGTACTTTATTGGCAAAAAGGCAGAATAGTGAAAAAGGGCTGGAGCCTGTGACACATCAAATGATTTTTGAAAATGCCTGAAAAGAGTCATTACAACGCCAATCAAATTTAAAAATGGTCGAAAAGAGTTTCGCAAGCCCCAAACGATTTTGAAAATGGGTAAAAAGAGTCTCGCAAGCCCCAAATGATTTTGAAAATGGGTGAAAAGAGTGTTTTCGGTGGCTTTCAAATTTGAAACATGGTTAAAAGAGATTTTTCAAACTAAAAAAATATAGAAACATGGAAACTGTAAAATTTTCGGACAAGGCATTGAGTGTTTACCCAATGGCTTTCTATTTCAGCGCCGTGGAGGCGTTTTTGCACAGAATCGAGGTGGTGGACTACGGGGTGGAGCGTTTCGTTGGGATGCGCAACGAGTATGTGGTGCTGTTCAAGGCGTTCGACAAGGCCTACAAGCGTTCGCAGAAGAGTGCGTTGACCGACCAGATCCGCGACCTCGACCAGGAGCGCGACCACTACGCTCTCGTGATGCAGCGCGTGGCCGAGCTGTGGGGCGAGAAGCTCGACGACGAGAGTCTGGCGGTGCACGGCCGCAGGGTGGCGCAGGTGTTCCGCGACTACAGCTTCCGCACGTCGGAGGCTCTGGTGGCCGAGAACGCGAAGGTGTACAACATGGAGCAGGTGTTCTCGGACCGTCAGCTGACGGCCGACCTGCAGATGATGGGCCTCACCGAGCTGAACCGCCGCCTGGAGAACCGCACGGGGCAGATCGAGCAGCTGATGTCGCAGCGCAACGAGGAGCGCAGCGACGTGGTGGTGGGCGAGCTGAAGGCGGCCCGCGAGAGTCTGGACCTGCACTACCGCGCCTTCCTCACCTATCTCAACGCGGTGCAGGAGCTGGAGCCTGTGGACGCCCTGTCGCAGGCGGCGCAGTACTACAACGCCGACCTGGCGAAAATCGAACTGCAATACCAGCAGAGCCGCAAGCGCGGCGGCAAGGACGACCCCGAGCCGGAACCTGAGCCCGACGACACGCAGGATCACGCATAACGGCCAGCCGACAACAACGAGAGCGGCCCCGCCGGATGGCGGGGCCGCTCTGCTTTTTCGTCACTTCGTCGCCTCGGTGCGGCAGGTTATTTCTGCATGGCTTTGAGGCGCTCGGTGAGCATGGGGACTATCTTGTGGAGGTCGCCTACGATGCCGAGGTCGGCAACGCTGAAGATGGGGGCGAACTTGTCCTTGTTGATGGCGATGATGTATTCGCTCTCCTCCATGCCGGCGAGGTGCTGGATGGCGCCGCTGATGCCGCATGCCATGTAGAGGGCTGGGCGGACGGTCTTGCCGGTCTGTCCCACCTGGCGGTCGGCTGGCATGACGCCTGCGTCAACCATAGCACGGCTGCTCGACACTTCGCCGCCGAGTTCCTTGGCGAGGGCCTCGAGTTTGGCGAAGCCTTCGGTGTTGCCCACTCCGCGTCCGCCGGAGACGAGTATCTTGGCGGCAGCGATGTCGGTGACGGCCTTCTTCTCTTTGACGGTCTTGACGATCTTGACGCGGCTGATTTTCTTCTCGTCGAAGGCGACTTTGTAGTCAACCACCTCGCCTTTGCGGCTGGGGTCGGCGGGGAGTTTCTGCATGACGCCGGGGCGCGCGGTGGACATCTGCGGACGGTTGTCCTTGCAGAGGATGGTGGCCATGAGGTTGCCGCCGAAGGCGGGACGGGTCATGCGGAACTCGTGGGCCTCGTCGTCGGAGATTTCGAGCTTGGTGGCGTCGGCGGTGAGGCCGGTCACGTTGCGGGCCGACACGCGGGGGCCGAGGTCGCGGCCGATGGTGGTGGCGCCGATGAGCAGGATGCTGGGTTTCTGCTCTTTGATGATCTGGGTGATGGCCTCGGTGTAGGGCTCGGTGAGGTAGGTCTCGAGCAGGTCGTGATCGACGACGAGCACCTTGTCGGCGCCGGCGGCTATAAGCTCGGGGGCTTTGTCCTTGATGTTCTTGCCGAGGAGGATGGCGACTACCTTCTCCTTGTTGGCGTCGGCCAGCTCGCGGGCTTTGCCGAGCAGCTCAAGAGCCACATTCTGTATCTTGCCGTCGCGTTGCTCGGCAAATACGTAAACGTCTTTATAATCTGATAAATTCATAATCTTTGATTTTGGGTGATTCGTGATTGGTGATTAGTGATTCGACAAATGTGTATTGTCTATTCACAATTCACTTTTCACTATTCACTAAATAATGTGTTTTTCTTTGAGTTTGTTGATGATGAGCTCGACCGACTCTTCGGGTGTGAGTTCGAAGGTTTCGCCGGCGGGTTTGAGCTGCTTGGGGAAGGCTTTGAACACGCTGGTTGGCGAGCCGGCCTTGCCGATGCGGTCCTCGGGCACGTTGATGCGGTCGGCGCCCCATACCTCGACTTCCTTGTCCCAGGCGGTGACGATGCCGCTGACGGTCATGTAGCGAGGTTTCACGGCGCTGGCCAGAGCGGTGACGACGCAGGGGGCCTGCATCTCGAGAATCTGGTAGCCGTCCTCCATCTGCTTGCGGATGGTGAAGGTCTTGGTCTTCTCGTCGTATTTGAGGTCTTCCATGTAGCTGACCTGCGGGAGGTCGAGATGCTCGGCGATCTGCGGGCCGACCTGGGCGGTGTCGCCGTCGATGGCCTGGCGGCCGGTGATGACGAGGTCGAAGTCCATGGTGCGGAGAGCGCCGGCCAGGGCACTCGAAGTGGCGAGGGTGTCGGCGCCGCCGAGCTTGCGGTCGGTGAGCAGGATGGCGCGGTCAACACCCATGGCGAGGGCTTCGCGGAGGATGGCTTCGGCCTGGGGAAGACCCATGGTGATGACGGTCACGTGGGCGCCGTACTGGTCTTTCAGTTGGAGGGCGAACTCAAGGCCGCCCTTGTCGTCGGGGTTCATGATGCTGGGAACGCCCTCGCGGATGAGAGTACCGGTGACGGGGTTGATCTTCACCTCGGTGGTGTCCGGCACTTGTTTTATGCAAACTACTATGTTCATTGTTCTTTTTTTTTAGTGATTAGTGAATGGTGAATAGTGATTTGACAATTGTTTTATGAATGGTAAATAATGATTCGACAAATGTAATGTCTATTCACTCATCACTCATCACGATTCACTAAATTATTTGAAAAGTTTTCCGGCGATAACCATGCGTTGCACTTCGGAGGTGCCTTCGTAGATTTCGGTGATCTTGGCGTCGCGCATCATGCGCTCGACGGGATATTCGCGGGTGTAGCCGTAGCCGCCGTGGAACTGGACGGCCTTGGTGGTTACTTCCATAGCCGTCTCGGCTGCGAAGAGCTTGGCCATGGCTGCCTCGGCGCTGTAAGGCAGGCCGTGGTCTTTGTTGTAGTGAGCCTTGCGGCAGAGCAGACGGGCGGCCTGGACCTTTGTCTCGAGGTCGGCCATCTGGAACTGGGTGTTCTGGAACTGACTGATGCTCTTGCCGAACTGCTTGCGCTCCTTGGTGTATTTCACCGTCTCGTCCATGGCGCCCTGAGCGATGCCGAGTGCCTGGCAGGCGATACCCATACGACCGCCGTCGAGGGTCTTCATGGCGAGGTTGAATCCCTTGCCGAGCTGACCGATCTGACGGTCCTTCGGGATGCGGCAGTCTTCGAATATGAGTTCGGTGGTGGCGCTTCCGCGGATGCCCATCTTCTTCTCCTTCTTGCCGATGCTGAAGCCCG
>JAEEGG010002376.1_pt1 | contig 48623 bp, 37 predicted proteins | sample 9134161 | NCBI WGS metagenome assembly JAEEGG01 (sample SAMN16246543, study PRJNA631951) | gut metagenome | biome: gut microbiome; feature: rumen; material: CR-attached | host: Bos | place: Iran: Karaj | collected 2018-10
GTGGTAAAAGTCGAAATCTCTAGCACCTCTCACCCGTTCTATACTGGTAAGAGCAAGCTCGTTGACACCGCAGGTCGTGTTGATAAGTTCATGAGCCGCTACGGTAAGGCTGCGAAGAAGTAAGATATATCACAGGATTATAACCGGGAAGGTGCGTCGATGGTAGTTGCATATGCCATAGTCGCACCTTCTTCAATAAAGATGATAAATATGAAGTTACTAAAAACCCTATTACCCTTGTTCCTGCTGCTAACCATGCTCTCGTGTAGCAAAGACGAGAACGATGTAAAACTATCTGGTATTTCAGAAAACAAGAACAAGAATCTCACAGGAATCTATCCAGAAGCCGCCCGCTTGGAGTTTCCCAAACTGAAAGGAGGCCAGAGCATCCTGTTGGTGCATCGCACCAACGACAAATATGGCGTGAACTTCTGCACGGAATGGGACATACAAAAAAAATCCCAACGCTGGTCGTGCTATCAGATGCACCAAGGGAATTATGGCGGCAACGTCGGACGCTATCAGGAAGGCTATCCTTACGATGACCTATTGGACTATGCGAACTATTTCGCCATGAGCGACGGCACGCCCTTCGACCCCTTCTGGAATTCCGGCTATGATCATGGTCACATCTGTCCTTCGGCAGACCGCCAATATTCCAAGGAAGCGAATCGGCAGACCTTTTTTCTCACTAACATGCAGCCCCAGCGCAATGTCTTCAACGCCGGTGTCTGGCAACAGATGGAACAACAGGTGAGAAACTGGAATCGTAGTACTTTCCGCGACACCCTCTACATCTGCAAAGGCGGCACTATCCGCGATGATCAGATATCACGCACATTATCCAACGGTTTAATTGTACCTAAGTATTTCTTTATGGCCGTCCTCTGTAAGAACAAGAGCGGCTACAAGGCCATGGCTTTTTGGATAGAGCATAAAGACAAGGATTCCGATTACCGCAAAGACAATCAGGGTAATTACCTGTTGAGCCCTTATGTGACCAATATCCGCGAACTAGAAACCCTCACAGGCATCGATTTCTTCTGCAATCTCGAGGATGAGACAGAAGAGCGTGTGGAGACGTTGAGCGTGGAGAACATCAAGAGTGCGTGGGGCCTGAAATGATTTTTTTGGATTTTTATTTGGCATTGCGAAATAAAATACCTATCTTTGTACCCCGAACCTACACATTATTATAAAATAGAAAATGAAGACTATTTATGAGTTCTCTGTCAAGGACAGAAAAAACAAGGACGTATCCCTCAAGGAATACGCCAACGAAGTATTGCTCATCGTGAATACTGCCACCAAGTGCGGATTCACCCCTCAGTATGACGAATTGGAAGCCCTTTACAAGAAGTATCATGCCCAGGGCTTTGAGATTCTCGACTTCCCCTGCAACCAGTTTGGCCAGCAAGCCCCCGGCACAGACGAGAGTATCCATGAATTCTGTAAGCTTAACTTCGGAACAGAGTTCCCCCGATTCAAGAAAATCAAGGTGAATGGCGACGATGCCGATCCTCTTTTCAAGTTCCTCCAACAGGAGAAAGGGTTTGCAGGCTGGGATATGGAGCACCCCATTGCCCATATTCTTGACGACATGCTCTCAAAGGCAGATCCCGACTATCAGCAGAAGCCGGATATCAAATGGAATTTCACCAAGTTCCTGGTCAACAAGAAAGGACAGGTAGTAGCCCGTTTCGAGCCCACAGAGAAAATCGAGAACATCGCAGCCCAGATCGAGCTATTGCTTCACTAATAATCGGAATAATCCGAGTAATCTGAGCAATCCGAATATTCAGAATATGAAGACCAAATGCTTAATAATCGGCAGCGGACCCGCAGGATATACCGCTGCCATTTATGCTTCCAGAGCAAACCTGAAACCCATTGAGTACTGTGGTATGCAGCCTGGAGGACAGTTGACGCAGACTACGGAGGTCGAGAATTTCCCAGGCTATCCACAAGGAGTCGACGGCAACCAGATGATGATGGATCTCAGAGAGCAGGCCGAGCGTTTCGGCACCGATATCCGCGATGGTGAAATAGTGAAGGTTGATTTCTCCAAAGCTCCATATCTCTGTACGGCAGAAGATGGCACAGAGATTGAGGCAGACACCGTGATAATCGCAACAGGCGCCTCTGCCAAATACCTTGGACTTGATGATGAGCGCAAATATAATGGTATGGGTGTCTCTGCCTGTGCCACCTGCGACGGTTTCTTCTACCGTAAGAAGACGGTGGCTGTTGTAGGCGGTGGCGATACAGCCTGCGAAGATGCTCTCTATCTCTCCGGTCTCGCCAAGAAAGTCTACCTCATCGTCCGCAAACCTTTCCTTCGTGCTTCACAAGTCATGCAACAGCGTGTCAAGGCCGCTGAGAACATCGAGATTCTGTTTGAGCACAACACCATCGGACTCTTTGGAGAGGACGGCGTAGAAGGTGCACATCTGGTCAAGCGTAAGGGTGAGGCCGATGAGTCATTCGTGGATATTGCCATTGATGGTTTCTTCCTCGCCATCGGCCATAAACCGAATACCGACATCTTCAAGGAGTGGTTGGAAACGGATGAAGTGGGTTATCTGAAAAAGATAGACGGTACGCCAAAGACAAAGATTCCTGGTGTGTTCGTTGCAGGCGACTGTGCTGATCCCGTATATCGTCAGGCTATCTCTGCAGCCGGTACCGGTTGTCAGGCCGCCATTGAAGCAGAAAGATACTTATTGAACAGATGAAAAGACTGTCATAGTATAGTCTCGGACATCAAAAAAGGCTCGTTTCACAACGAGCCTTTTTCTTAAAAACTAAATTAATCAACCATAAACCTTAACCATTAAAAATCTTTTCTGCTGCAAAGATAGGTCGAATAATCATTATAGGGGTTGATTAATAATTATTTGAGGTTTAAAAATCGTTATTTAACGAATTTTCTACCTAAATTCACGATTTTTCTCCCTTTTTCGCCTCAAAAATGAATCTTTTTCTCGCAAAAAGTTGAAAATTCGATTATTTTTCTTATCTTTGCGCCATCAAAAATAGTCGACATGAACCATCTCATCATTCTAATTATTGGTATTTTTGCCGTCATGACGATAGCCTTTTTCCTTGGGAGAGAGGTATACAGGCATAATATTCGTGTCAGACAACGACTACAGATGGGGCAAATCTTCACCAACATCACCCACGAGCTAGTGACTCCGCTCACTGTCATCTCAGCTTCAGTGGATCAATTACGTGAAGAAGCCCCAGAATACGACAAAGACTATGACCTCATTCAGTTAAATATTCAGCGCATGGTACGTCTGCTTCAGCAAATCCTCGAAACCAGCAAATCGCAGGCAGGCGAATTGAAACTTCTCGTTGCCCAAGGCGACGTGATGCAATACATCCACGACACAGCCATCTGTCTGCAACCGCTCATGGACAAGAAGCATCTGAAATTCACCATCGAATGTACGCCACAAAGCATGATGGGCTGGATTGATACCGACAAACTCGACAAAATCATATATAACTTGCTGTCGAATGCGGCCAAATACACCAAGGAAGGTGAGGTAACACTCCAAGCATGGACCAGTCATAAATACGATTCTATATATATAAAGGTACGCGATACCGGGAGTGGTATTCCTAAGGAGAAGATAAAAAACCTCTTCCAGAGATTCTACGATGGTGAATACAGACGACACAAAACTATCGGTACCGGACTCGGTCTGGCATTGACCAATGACTTGGTACGCCTGCACAAAGGAACAATCAGTTGCGAGAGCGAAGTAGGACACGGCACCACTTTCACCCTCAAGATTCCCATCACCAAAGAGTCATTCAGGTCCGACCAGATCGATGAGCAGCATGAGGTCAACTTCACCATCCCTAATGAAATCATCAGCGAGATAACCTCAGCGATGCCTGACACGAATGTCGAGATGCACCCCAACGATCTTCTAGTCGACGACGCTTACCGTATTCTTGTTGCAGAAGACAACCCAGAGTTGCTCATGCTAATGCAACACATGCTGAAGAAAAACTACCGAGTCTTGGTAGCTAAAAACGGCAAGGAAGCTCTCAAGATCGTCCACAAAACGCCACTCGACCTCATCGTCTCCGATGTCATGATGCCCGAGATGGACGGTTTCGAACTGACCCAGAAGGTCAAGGAGGATCCTAACTACAGCCATCTACCTGTTATTCTCTTGACCGCCAACAACCAAGTGGAAGAACAGGAGAAAGCCCTTAAGATCGGTGCCGATGAATACCTCACCAAACCTTTCCGTTTAGGAGAGCTAAAACTTCGCATCGATAACATCATTGAGAACCGCCGACGTATGTTGCAGGACTTTGCCATCAAGATGGATGACATTGATGACCAACAGGAAATCGTCCTTACTCCCGAACAGATTTTCCTAGAGAAGGCCCTGAACTGTATACATGAGCACCTCGATGACAGCAGCTACGACCGCAATGCCTTCGCCGCCGACATGGGTGCCAGCTCGTCGACTCTCTACAACAAACTCCGAACCATCACGGGCATGAATGTCAACGCGTTTATCCGCGATGTCCGCATGAAGGAAGCGCGTCGACTGGCAGAAAAAGATCCCAGCATGCGCATCAGTGACCTTGCTTACAAGGTTGGATTCCAAGACCCCAAATACTTCTCCACCTGTTTCAAGAAGTATTTTGGCATGCAACCTAAAGAGTTCATGGAAGAACTGAAGAAAGGAAGAATTGAGGAATGAGAAAAGTTAAAAAATAACAAGAGGCTGATTTTTCTTAATTCTCCATTCTCAATTATCAATTAAAAGAATTACCTTTGCAGACGGATATCACCAATCCAAAACTTAATTTATTATGGCTAAACAGAAAAAATTCATCCTCCAAGAGAGCGAAATTCCAACACAGTGGTACAACATTCAGGCCGACATGCCCAACAAGCCCATGCCGCCCATCCATCCCGCGACCAAGCAGCCGCTGGGTGTAGACGATTTGGCACACATCTTCCCAAGAGAGTGCTGCGTACAGGAACTAGACACAGAGCATCGCTGGATTGATATCCCTGAAGACGTGCTCGAGAAGTACAAATATTACCGTTCTACCCCGTTGGTGCGTGCCTATGCCCTTGAAGAAGCCCTGGGCACCCCTGCACACATCTATTTCAAGAACGAATCTACCAATCCCCTTGGCTCACACAAGATCAACTCGGCCCTGCCCCAATGCTATTATGCCAAGCAGGAAGGTACGACTAATGTAACCACCGAGACAGGTGCTGGCCAATGGGGTGCAGCCCTCAGTTATGCCGCAAAGATCTACGGTCTCGATTGTGCCGTTTATCAGGTGAAGATCACCATGCAGCAGAAGCCCTACCGCTCGAGCATCATGCGTACCTTCGGTGCCGTCGTTGAAGGCTCCCCCTCGATGTCTACCCGTGCCGGTAAAGATATCTTGACGAAGGATCCTACCCACAGTGGTTCTCTCGGAACAGCTATCTCCGAGGCAGTCGAGCTGGCAACGACCACACCGAATTGCAAATACACTCTCGGTTCCGTACTGAACCACGTGGGACTGCACCAGACTATCATCGGTCTGGAGGCTGAGAAGCAGATGGCAATGGCTGGCGAGTATCCTGACATTGTGATTGGCTGCTTCGGTGGCGGCTCCAACTTCGGTGGTATCTCGTTCCCCTTCATGCGTCACAACCTGAGCGGCGAGCGCCATACCGAGTTCATTGCTGCCGAGCCTGACAGCTGTCCGAAACTCACTCGCGGTCAGTTCCGCTACGATTTCGGCGACGAGGCCGGCTATACACCCCTGCTGCCGATGTTCACCCTTGGTCACAACTTCCGTCCGTCGAACATCCATGCCGGTGGTTTACGCTATCACGGTGCAGGTATGATTATTTCACAGCTCATCAAGGACGGCTATATGCACGGTGTAGACATCCCACAACTCGAAACCTTCGAGGCTGGTATGATTTTCGCCCGCACAGAGGGTATTATCCCGGCTCCTGAAAGCTGTCACGCCATTGCTGCTACCATTCGCGAGGCAAAGAAGTGCAAAGAGACCGGTGAGGAGAAAGTCATCCTCTTTAACCTCTCTGGCCACGGACTCATCGATATGCCATCCTACGAAGCCTTCATCAAAGGTGATCTTCAGAACTACACCGTCACTGATGAAATGATCGCTGCGAATCTCGCCGAGCTCGACAAGTAACTAAAGCAATATTATTATGGGTAGAATTAAGACAATCGGCATTCTGACCTCTGGTGGCGATGCCCCCGGCATGAATGCAGCCATCCGCGCCGTGACACGCGCAGGCATTTACAACGGTTTCAACATCAAGGGTATTTACCGCGGCTACGACGGTTTGATCAAGGGCGAGGTGAAGCAGTTCACTACTGAGAACGTCAGCGGTATCATCACCCGTGGCGGCACCATCCTCAAGACTGCCCGCTCCAAGGAGTTCATGACCCCTGAGGGTATGCAGAAAGCCTACGAGACCTGCCAAAAGGAGGAGATTGATGCACTGGTGGTGATTGGTGGTAACGGTTCGCTGACGGGTGCCTGGAACTTCGGCGTGGAATTCGACTTCCCCTGTATCGGTCTGCCAGGCACCATTGACAATGACCTCTACGGAACCGACAACACTATCGGCTACGATACCACAATGAACACCATTATGGACTGTGTGGACCGCATCCGCGACACAGCAAACTCCCACGAGCGCATCTTCTTCGTTGAGGTGATGGGCCGTGATGCCGGTTTCCTGGCACAGAACTGCGCTATCGCTTGTGGTGCTGAAGCTGCCATCGTGCCCGAGGAAGTGACCGATGTCGACCAATTGGCACAGTTCATGGGTCGCGGCATCCGTAAGTCAAAGAAGTCGTGCATCGTCATCGTCTCTGAAAGTCCCAAATGCGGCGCACTCTACTATGCCGACCGTGTTAAGAACGAGTTCCCTGAATTCGATGTGCGTGTGTCCATCCTCGGCCATCTGCAGCGTGGCGGTACGCCATCTGCCCGCGACCGTATCCTCGCCTCTATCACAGGTGTGGGTGCCATTGAAGCCATCAAGCAGGGACAGCGCAACATCATGGTAGGTGTCCGTAACAACGATGTGGTCTATGTGCCCTTCTCCGAGTGCATCCGCACCGACAAGCGCTTCGACAAACGTCTGATCACTGTGCTCGATGAGCTCAGCATCTGATGCTGAAGTAGAAGAAAAAGAACAAACTGTCGCACGCATCAAAAAAAAACGCGCAATATCAATCTGAAAGAATTGAACGACAGATTGTTAGAGCCGCATCAACGGATACTACTGGAGCGATGACGATAGAACGCTTGCCACTAGTCTCGCGGAAATTGCACTGACGGGGATTGCGAGAAACATAATTGAGCACTTTGCCGAAAGCCTCACTCTGATAGTAAGGGCTTTCGGCATTGTTAACGAAATATAGATACATTTTCTGTTGTTTCAGCATGATTTTCTCGATACCCAATTGCTTGCCGTAAGCACGAAGGGGAACGACGCGAATCAGTTCCTCAGCCACTTCTGGAATCTCGCCAAAACGGTCTTTCAGACGGCTACGATAACTAGCTAAGGTAGCATCGAGGTCGTTACGGTTGGCAAGATTATCGAGTTCACGATAGAGCAACATACGCTCGGAGTCATTGGGGACATACAGATCGGGAAAGTACATCTCTATATCAGATTCGAGGGCACAGTCGTCAACGAATGTCACGCTGGGGACAGGAACTGCTGTGACATTTTTCGATGTCGATGTCACAGCAGTTCCTGTCCCCAGCGTGACAAACTCCGGCTCTTCGTTACGGAGTTCAGCCATCGCCTGATTGAGGATCTTCTGATAGGTCTCATAGCCAAGGTCGGAGATGAAGCCCGACTGTTCTGAGCCCAGGAGATTGCCCGCACCTCGGATATCGAGGTCCTGCATAGCAATGTTAATGCCAGAGCCAAGGTCTGAGAAGTTTTCGAGAGCCTCCAAACGACGACGCGACTCAAGTGGAAGCGCAGCCAATGGCGGTGCCAACAAATAGCAGAAGGCCTTACGATTGCCACGTCCCACTCGTCCTCGCATCTGATGGAGATCTGAAAGTCCGAAGTTGTGGGCACCATTAATAATAATAGTATTGGCATTGGGAATATCGATGCCGTTCTCAACGATTGTGGTAGAGAGCAGTACGTCGTAATCGTAATTAGAGAAGTCAAGAACGATTTTCTCCAACTCCTCGGGTTTCATTTGTCCATGTCCAATAGCCACGCGAGCATCTGGGACATACTTATGGATCATATCGGCTATCTCCTGCAACTGACTGATACGGTTGTTTACAAAATAAACCTGTCCGTTGCGCGACATCTCAAAATTGATGGCATCGGAGATAATCTCTGCACCGAAAGTATGTATCTCAGTCTGAATGGGATAGCGGTTAGGCGGAGGTGTCTGGATAACACTCAGATCGCGGGCACCAACCAATGAAAACTGGAGCGTTCGCGGAATCGGTGTGGCCGACATCGTCAGCGTATCTACGTTCGACTTCATCTGACGCAGTTTCTCCTTGGTTGTGACACCGAATTTCTGTTCCTCATCGATGATTAAAAGACCTAAATCCTTGAACTTCACCGATTTACCGATGAGTTTATGAGTACCGATAATGATGTCAATCTTACCATCAGCCAGATCTTTCAACAGTTCGGTTGTCTGTTTAGTGGTTCGTGCTCTGGTCAGATAGTCCACACGCACTGGCATATCTTTCAGTCGGGAGGAGAAAGTGCGGAAATGCTGATAGGCAAGTACCGTTGTTGGCACGAGTACCGCCACCTGCTTGCCATCGACAGCCGCCTTAAAGGCTGCACGAACCGCCACCTCCGTCTTACCAAAGCCCACATCGCCGCATACGAGGCGGTCCATCGGCTTAGCCATCTCCATATCCGCTTTCACATCCTGTGTAGCCTTCAGCTGATCAGGTGTATCCTCATAAAGGAAGCTGGCTTCGAGTTCCTGTTGCAGATAGCTATCATGGCTGAAGGCAAATCCTTTCTCACGACGACGCTTGGCATAGAGTTTGATGAGGTCGCGGGCAATGTCTTTGATGTGCTTCTTTGTACGCTCCTTCAGCCGTTCCCACTGGCCAGTGCCGAGCGTAGAGAGGCGCGGTCCTTCGCCCCCATCTTGCGAGCGGTATTTCGACACCTTATATAAAGAGTGTATCGAAACATAGATACTGTCGCCATGCTGGTAGAGAATCTTTATCATCTCCTGATAGACCTCTTCCCCAGCGGCATTCTTGATAGGCATCCTGACCAGTCCGCCGAACTTACCCACACCATGATCGACATGCACCACGAAATCACCGATCTCAAACTGTTGAATCTCCTTCAGCGTGAGGGCCATCTTTCCACTGCGGGCCTTATCACTCTTGAGGTTATACTTATGGAAACGGTCGAATATCTGGTGGTCTGTGAATACGCAGATGCGCAGGTCATTATCGGCAAAACCCTCATGGAGGGTCTTTTCTACAGGGGTAAAAGGTATTTTAGCTTTTTCGGCAAAAATATCTTTTAATCGCTCATTTTGTTTCTGACTGTCTGCAAGGATATAGATCTGATAGCCTTGCAACAGATAGTCCTCGAAGGACTTCGTCAGCAAGTCAAAGTTCTTATGAAATAGTGGCTGAACGGTGATATTGAAGTGCAAAGACGAATACTTCGAAGACGACGGACGATGACCAAAATCTATACGACGGAACTTATCGGCATCTGCCATGAACTGCGACCCAGTGATTAACTGCGATTCCTTACGCATCTGCTGTTCAATTTCCTTCTGTTCCATCTCCGTGGCTTCAGCCATCTGTTCCATCCTTGCTTGAGAGGAGAAGCCCTCCTGATAGGCCCGGTCGATGGCATCCCGCACATAAAGATAGTCTTTGGTCACTAGAACGACATCCTCAGGCACGAACGAGAGGAAGGGCACCTTTTCCTCCGCCACCTTTGCCAGTTCGGGCACGATTTCGATTCTGTCCCGATGTTCCTTCGAAAGCTGGTCCTCCACCTCAAACGTACGGATGGAGTCAATGTCATCGCCAAAGAAATCGACACGGTAAGGGTACTCACAACTGAAAGAATAGACATCAAGGATGGATCCGCGCAAGGCAAACTGACCAGGCTCGTAGACATAGTCCACCTCACGGAAACCAAATTCACGCAAGGTCTTTGTAATGTCCGAGACACCAATCGTCTGATCTTTTTCCAGCAAGAGTGTCCGTGTGTCCAGCGTCTTCTTCGACACCACCATCTCTGCGAGTGCCTCAGGATAAGTGACGATATAGAGGTAAGAGGTGAGTGTTGAGAGGTGAGAGGACAGTCTGGCTAGCACTTCCGTACGGAGGATCTCTGATGCCGGATCGCGCTGGGCATACTTAATGGCACGGCGATAGCTCGACGGAAAGAACAACACATCCTGCGATCCCAACAGCTGCGTCAGGTCATGATAGAAATAGCCTGCCTCCTCAGCATCCTGAAGGACAAAGATCAGACATGACTTGCGTTTTAAAGCCAGACTACCGAACACCAACGGCACCGAAGAGCCCAACAATCCTTCGAGGAAAATCGTCTTCACCGAAGATTTCCCCAACTCTTTAGCCAGCACCGACACCTGCGGCAACTTGGCATAAACCTTCTCTAATTCCTGTATATTCATTAGAAATTGGTGCAAAATTACTAAAATTTCTGCGATTAACATATGCTTATCAGAGATTTTTATTAATTTTGCAGCGTAATAATTCAGATTATGCACGCAAGCGACAGTATTGTTATCATTCCGACGTACAACGAGAAGGAGAACATTGAGAAGATTATCCGGGCCGTGTTCGGACTGGAGAAATGTTTTCATATCCTTGTTATTGATGATGGCTCCCCCGATGGAACAGCAGCCATTGTAAAAAGACTCATCAGCGAAGAATTCGATGACCGCCTATTCATCCTTGAGCGCAGCGGAAAGCTCGGTCTTGGCACCGCATATATCACTGGCTTCAAATGGGCCTTGGAGCACGACTATGATTATATCTTCGAGATGGATGCTGATTTCAGTCACGATCCCAACGACCTTCCTCGCCTCTATTCTGCCTGTCATGATGAGGGCTACGACCTGGCCATCGGTAGTCGCTACGTAACTGGAGTAAATGTAGTCAACTGGCCCATCGGACGTGTTCTAATGTCATATTTCGCGTCGAAATACGTGCGAATCGTCACTGGTTTTAAGGTTCATGACACAACGGCCGGCTTCAAGTGTTACAAGCGTCGTGTTTTACAGACCATCGAACTCGACAAGATACGTTTTAAGGGATATGGTTTCCAGATTGAGATGAAATACACCGCCTATAAGATTGGTTTTAAGATCAAGGAAGTGAGCGTTGTCTTTGTCAATCGTCGTGAGGGAACGAGCAAGATGTCTGGAGGTATCTTCGGCGAGGCTTTCTTTGGCGTGATGCAGCTCAGATGGGATGGCTGGACGAGAAAGTACCCGAAGATTCAGGGAAGTTAAAGAGAAGTTAAAAGGAAGTAAAAGGGACGAATGATAAAGATTCTATATTGGATTTATCAGTTATTTATTGGATTGCCGTTGTTGGTGATTCTTACTATTATTACCGCGTTGGAGGTGGGTATTGGTACCACCATCGGCAATGGCCACTTTTGGGGATATTATCCAGGCCATTGGTGGGGGAAATTAATACTGAAACTGTTTCTGATCCCTGTCAAGGTTGAGGGACGCGAACATCTGGAAAAGGAACAGAGTTATGTGTTTGTCGCCAACCATCAGGGATCGTTTGACATCTTCCTTATCTATGGTCACCTGAATCGCAACTTCAAGTGGATGATGAAACAAGCTCTAAGAAAAATTCCCTTTGTGGGCTATGCTTGTGAGAAGTCACATCAGATATTCGTCGACAAACGAGGTCCCAGCAAGATACGCAAGACCTACGAGGATGCCCGTGAGATTTTGAAAGAGGGTTATAGCGTCACGGTGTTTCCAGAGGGTGCCCGTACCTTCACCGGCCACATGGCGCATTTCAAGAAAGGTGCCTTCGCATTGGCTGATGAACTGCAATTGCCTGTTGTTCCGCTGACCATCAACGGCAGTTTCGACATTCTGCCACGCATGAAAGGCTTCAACTTCATCAACTGGCATCCGCTGACCCTCACTATCCATCAGGCCATCTACCCCATCGGCCAAGGTCCTGAGAATATAGACGCCACCCTGCGACAGGCATACGACTCTGTGATGTCATCGCTTGACCCGAAGTACCAAGGATTTGTAGAAAACCCAGACCAATGATTGCACGTGCTCCCTATCTGTTCCTGCTGCTGATCATCATCCCAGATCTGTATTTCGACCTGCATTATTGGCGGCATAAGTATTCCCCCGGCCAACGGCTTATCCGCTGGCTACCCACCATCGGACTAGTGGCCTATACCATCTATCTGATGTATGAGAAGAACTTCATTCCAGACAATCCCACCATTATCTATATATACCTCTTCTTGTTGGGTCTCATCGCCATCCCCAAAGCGGTCTATATGCTCTTTTCGTTGGCGGGTCTTTCTTTCAGTCACCTGTTTCATCGCAAGAAAAGTGCCCACCCACATAAGAACTACGGTAATCTGATAGGATTGATCTGCGTGCCTATACTATGGTTTATCCTCATCTATGGTGCGTTTGTGGGATTCTCAGAATTGGAGATCAACCGACATACTTATACTTCCCCTGATATCCCCAAAGCCTTTAACGACTATCGTATCGTGCAGTTCTCCGATGCCCATGTCGGCTCCTATACCGGCAACAAGAAATGGATTCTTCAGCGTGCCGTCGACAGCATCAACGCTCTGCGTCCTAACCTGATAGTCTTCACGGGCGACCTACAGAATGTTAAGCCAGAGGAACTCTATCAGCAAATGGATGTCCTCTCACAATTGAAGGCTAAAGACGGCGTCTATTCCGTACTTGGCAACCATGACTACGCGAAATACGTGGACTGCAGCGAGGCAGAGAAGGAAGCTAATTGTCGTGAGACCGTCAGTCTGGAGAAGCAACTAGGCTGGACGCTGTTACAGAATGAGCACCGATATATTGAACGAGGGAAGAGTCGAATCGTGATTGCAGGTATGGAGAACGATGGCGACGGAAAGCACTTCCCCCAAAAAGGCAATATCAGCAAGACGCTGAAAGGCGTGGACGATGATGACTTTATCCTAATGTTGGAGCACGACCCCTCTTCCTGGCGTCGTAAGGTCATCCCTGACGGAAGGGCACAACTCACCCTCAGCGGGCATACCCATAAGATGCAGTTCTCACTCTTCGGATGGTGTCCATTGTCACTCACAGGCAATGAAGTCAACGGCTGGTATACGGAAGATGAACAATCGCTGTTCGTCACAGCAGGTTTAGGCGGACTGATTCCTTTCCGTTTCGGCGCCCCAGGTGAAATTGCAGTCATCACCTTGAAAACGCAATCATCTAAAGATTAGCAGCGAGGAATTTTCGACAGACCTCAACGGGCAGGCCACGACGACGGGCATAGTCCTGCAACTGATCTTCACCGATTTTACCCAGATTGAAATAACGGGCCTGAGGATGAGCTATCATCAAGCCACTCACACTGGCATGAGGTTTCATGGCACCACTCTCCGTCAGACGGATGCCAATCTGTTTCATATCAATCAGTTCATCGAGCACGAAGTTAATACTTGTATCAGGCAACGAGGGATAGCCCACAGCGGGACGAATGCCTTGAAATTTCTCAATGAGCATCTCAGGAATCGTCAGTTGTTCGTCTTTGGCATACCCCCAGTATTCTTTTCTCACCTGTTCATGCATCCGTTCAGCAGCAGCCTCAGCTAGACGGTCTGCCAACAACTGCGCCATCATCTTCTGATAAGGGTCGGCATCGAAATCTGTTTCAAGGCCTATGTCTGCAGAAGTGGCGAAGACACCCATTTTTGAGGAAAGAGGAAAGAGGAGAGAGGAAGGAGATATGTTTGGAGGGCAGATAAAATCCGAAAGGCAGAGATAGGGAGGATTGCCTTGTTGTTGACGTAAGCAAGGTATTCTCTTTCCACTTTTCTCTTTTCTCTTTCCTCTAAATACTACAATATCATCCCCGTCGGCATTGACCTCGAAAAGTTCAAAAAGCCCGTAAACATGATAGTGATCTTCTTGTTGGGTCAGTAACGTCTCTGCCTCCTGACGCAGACGAGCTTTCTCGTCCTGATCCTTCACTTGCCAGGCATAGAAAAAATAGACCCAGTTAATATAGGGCACCAACTCATGAATATCGTAGGTTATTTTCAAAGTGAATAGTGAATAGTGAAAAGTGAATAGTTATCGGAAGGTGACGGGTTGGCCAATGTAGGAGGCGTCAACTTTACCGTCTGCGTAAACAGTATGCCCATTGCAGAGGGTTCGTTCCACACGCCAGAGGAACATGTGTCCTTCCATCGGACTCCAACCACATTTGCTCTCGATCAGATTCTTCGTGCAGACCCAGGCCGTATTGGGACGCACCAACACCAAATCAGCCTGATAACCTTCGCGGATAAAGCCACGATGACGAACTTCAAAAAGACGGGCTGGATTGTGACACATCAACTCCACAAGCCGTTCCAAAGAAAGGATACCATTATCCACCAATTCCAGCATCGTCACCAGTGAGAACTGAATCATCGGCATGCCACTGACGGCCTTCGCACAACCGCCCTCTTTCTGAGACAACAGATGTGGGGCATGATCTGTACCTATTACCGTGATACGTCCATCGGTAAGTGCTCTTTGCAAAGCCTCACGGTCATGCTCAGTCTTGATGGCAGGGTTACATTTGATACGCGTGCCAAGACTAGCATAGTCGCGGTTACAGAAATAAAGATGACTTACAGTAGCTTCAGCGGTGATGTTAGAGAGGTGAGAGAAATGACTTATGGGTATTAGATCCAATTCCTTGGCTGTGGAGAGATGAGCAACATGCAGACGGGCATCGTATTTCTTCGCCAATTCTATAGCCAGTCGCGTACTCTCATAACAAGCCTCCTCGCTACGGATCTCAGGATGGTGGATCACCTTTGGCTCACCACCATACTTTTCTTTTGCCTCTGCCATATTGCGATTGATGATGGCCGTATCTTCGCAGTGAGCCATAACAGGCAACTTTGTCGAAGAAAACAGTTGTTCCAACGACTCACGACGGTCGACCAACATATTGCCAGTAGAACTGCCCATAAACAGTTTGATGCCAGGAATACGATGGGGATCAAGTTGTGGGAAAAGGGAGATATTGTCATTGGTAGCACCAAAGAAGAAACTATAGTTCACGTGACTCTTCTGAGCTGCCAATGCGAATTTCTCCTCCAAAGCCTCAAGTGTAGTCGTCTGAGGTACTGTGTTCGGCATATCAAAATAGGTAGTCACGCCACCAGCTGCTGCCGCACGGCTCTCCGTATCGATATCAGCCTTCTCCGTCAGACCTGGTTCACGGAAATGCACATGATCGTCGATGATACCTGGCAATACAAAACATCCTGAAGCATCAATAACTTCATCAAAAGTTGTCGGGGATTTGTAATCCCCGACAATAGATAATATCTTACCGTCTTCGATGACGATGGTACCATCGAACGTCTTGCCTTCATTGACAATGGTTCCACCCTGGATGACGGTTCTCATTTCTGTGGAATATTGGTCAGAGGCACATGCATGGAGTCAGGCAATGTATGCGGAGGTGCTATCGTCGCAGCCTCAGCAGGAGGAGCGACTTGGGTATCGTCAACCAAACCGTTCTCACGGGCCTGAATCTCGTTAGCAGTCCTATAGTATTCGCTCACATAGGGATCCAACTTGAACTTGCTCGTGGCTTTGCTCATAATGTCCTCAATCTGAGGCGTCAGCACTGGATAAGGATAACCGCTGGTCATCATCATAAACACGCCAGGCCCCAATACATTATCGAAATTCTCGACGATGAAGTTCGTCACCAGACTATCCTCCCTCTGAGCAATCACAGCAGCCTCAACCGTCAGTTGCTGATTGATCTCATCTTCGTCGATACCGTCGAGCAGCATCTGACTCTGCTTGTGCGACAGCTCGTTCATCTCATTGTTCAACTGATTGTGCAAGGTAATGAACTCGTAGAGTTTCTCATTCAGAGGCGTGCCACTCACACGCTGACTGGCATTATCGATTTTGATTTCTATCTCTCCCTTCTCCACAACGATAGGCATGATACTCTCCTCATCCATATAGAGGCTGGCCATACGAATGGTATCGAGCAGTCCGGCAAAGCGGAACTTTCCGTGCACCACGTCACAAGAGTCGATATTCTTCAGTTCCTGATCCTTGATGGCCTTCAGGTAAAGTTTGCTGCCGTCAAGCGATGAAACCGTTGATGACCCCTGAATGTTATAGGAATCAGCACACGATGTCAGAGCAACAATGGCGATAATAGTATATACGAACTTGTTCATTATCTCTTCGTTTTCGTTGCAAATGTACAACGTTATCTTGAATTGGGAAAAAAAATTTGCGCATTTTAAAACAAATGCGCAATCTTTTATAGTTTTTTCATTCTTTTGCCAATTCCTGACCGATTCTATGGAAGGAATAAAGCTGCAGGATGGCAGCAATCAGCAACGTCACCACCCACTTGTTATACACGTATTGAAGATAGGTGATATGGTCGAGTCCGAAGACGTTACGCTGACTGGCAAACATCAGCAGAGCCGACACCAGAAACAGCACATCACTGATCAGCATCATCCTCCGCAGACGACGGATGGTCACATTCTGTCCGTCATAACGCTGTTTCATCTGCATAGCGGTGAAACAGAGGGCGCCTAGGGCAAACACATAGGGCGCGCCACCCCATGCCAGCAGACTCGTGCCAGCACCGATGACCATCAGCAGGCCACCTATCAGGAAGATCATGCTCTCTACCCTACTCAGCTGTCGCATTGCTAACAAGTGGTTTGGCTTCGCGGTCGTCATCGCTGAGAACGAAGATGTCCTCATCGTCAGCTTTCATGAAATAGCGCTCACGGGCAATCTTCTCCATCGCCTTCGGATTACGGTTCAGTTCACGAATCTGAGACTGGTCGCGCTCATAATCGGCATTGTACTTCGCAATCTCCTCCTCCAAATCGCTGATGCGCTGCTTGTTCTTAAAGTGACTCCAGACGCTGTTCTCATCCAGGAAGCCCACAATCAGCACACCCAACAGACAGACGATCGTATATTTCGTCGCCTGCGCACGCAGCACCTTTTGGGCAAAAACCTTAATGTTACTTAATACTTTCATATTCGTCTGCAAAATTACAAAAATTCTATAAACTATAAACAATAAACTATAAACTTTTTGTATCTTTGCACCAAAATTTTATTAAAACTTATGGAATATATCGTTTCAGCACGTAAGTACCGTCCTACTACCTTCGACACCGTCGTAGGTCAGGCGGCACTCACCACCACCCTGAAGAATGCTGTGAAGAGCGGAAAACTGGCACATGCCTACCTCTTCTGCGGACCTCGTGGTGTAGGAAAGACGACCTGTGCCCGTATCTTCGCCAAAGCCATCAACTGCCAGAACCCCACAGCCGAGGGCGAGGCCTGCAACGAGTGTGAAAGTTGTCAGTCGTTCAATGAGCAGCGTTCGCTGAATATCTTCGAGCTCGATGCTGCCTCGAACAATAGTGTGGAACACATCAAGACGCTGATGGAGCAGACGCGCATCCCACCGCAACTAGGCCGATACAAAGTCTTTATCATTGACGAGGTGCACATGCTCTCCACCGCTGCCTTCAACGCTTTCCTGAAGACGCTCGAGGAGCCGCCCGCTCACGTCATCTTCATCCTCGCCACTACGGAGAAGCACAAGATTCTGCCCACCATCCTCAGCCGCTGTCAGATCTACGATTTCGAGCGGATGACCGTCCGTAACACCATCGACCATCTGAAGTCTGTAGCTGAGAAAGAAGGCATCCAGTACGAGGAGCAGGCTCTGGCCGTCATTGCTGAGAAGGCCGATGGCGGTATGCGCGATGCCCTCTCCATCTTCGACCAGGCAGTTTCCTTCTGTCAGGGTAACATCACTTACGACAAGGTGATCGAGGATCTCAACGTGTTGGATACAGAGAACTACTTCCGCATCATCGACCTCTCTATTATTAATAAGGTGAGCGACATCATGGTACTGCTCAACTCGATTATCAACAAGGGATTCGATGGCGGACTGCTCATACAAGGTCTTGCCAAACATGTGCGCAACGTGCTGATGGCCAAGGATCCACAGACACTCCCTCTGCTCGAGGTGAGCGACCAGCAGCGCGAGCGTTATCAGGAACAGGCCAAGAAGTGTGAGACACGCTTCCTCTATCAGGCACTCAAACTGATGAACCAATGCGACATCAACTACCGCCAGTCCTCAAACAAGCGCCTGCTCGTTGAACTTACGCTGATAGAGGTAGCTCAGATCACGCAGCCTGATGACGGTGCGAGCGCGGGGCGTCGCCCCAAGCGATTAAAATCCCTGTTTAAGAACCTGATACAGCAGTCTCAGCCTAAGTCAGCGGCTCCGCAGGTAGTCGCTGCTGAGACTCCTGTATCCCAACCCAACCCAAAGAATCCGAATACCCAGAGTTCGCAGAACACTCAGAGTTCTCAGAACACTCAGAATACTCAGAGGACTCCGAATATTCCGACAAATCAGCAATCCCCTGCCAACGCTCCCAAACCGGCAGCCTCAGGCACATCGCTGAAAAATATTGGCTTCTCTTGGAACAAGCTTCGCCAGGACGGCAAACCCTCAAAAGTGAACTTCACCGACAGTCTGGGCGAAGGGAAAAACGGCCAGAGCGATCAGCTATTTTCCCAGGAAGACCTCGAACTGCAATGGATGTCGATGTGCAACCGTATGTCCGACAATCAGCCCCAACTCATCGGTATCGCCACACGCATGAAGAATATGAATCCTCAGATCACTGATTTTCCACAGGTCGAGATAACGGTCGAAAACGAACTCATCAAGCAAGACATGGAAGCCATACAAAAGAGCATCCTTAAAACGCTCCAACTGTATCTGCACAACTCTCAAATCACCTTCACCATCCTCGTCAGCGACCAGAAAGAACAGACCAAGATCCTAACCCGTCGCGAGCAGTTTGAGGAGATGAGCAAAAAAAATCCTGCTGTAGCAAAACTACAACAGGAATTTGACCTCGAGTTGGCTTAATCTATAAACTCTAAACTCTCAACTCTAAACTAAATCAAGTTCATTCCCAGTGCCTTGCACTCTTTCCGCATATCGTCAGGCCAGATACTTGCCTGAATCTCTCCGATATGCCCCTTATGCAGCAGCACCATACACAGACGGCTCTGCCCGATACCACCACCAATAGAGAGTGGCAACTTGTCGTTCAGCAGCTGCTGGTGGAAATAGAGTTGTTCGCGCTCTTCCTTACCCTCAATCTTCAGCTGACGCAACAGACTCTCCTTATCCACACGGATACCCATCGACGACAGCTCGAAACTGCGGCCTAATACAGGATACCAGATCAGAATGTCGCCATTCAGACCCATCTTACCGTTTTCAGCGATGGTCGACCAGTCATCATAGTCTGGTGCACGTCCATCATGCTTTTCGCCATTCGAGAGCTTGCCACCGATACCAATCACGAACACAGCTCCGTATGCCTCGCAGATAGCGTCCTCGCGCTCCTTCGGGGTCTTGTCAGGATACATCTTCAACAATTCCTCAGCATGGATGAAATGTATTTTCTCAGGCAGGAAAGGTTTGATCTGCGGATAGGTCTCACAGGTCAGATACTCCGTTCTGCGGATAGCCGCATAGATACGCTCCACGATGTTCTTCAAGAAGTTCAGCGTACGGTCTTCCTTGCGGATCACAGCCTCCCAGTCCCACTGGTCCACATAGAGCGAATGCAGATTGTCCAACTCCTCATCAGCGCGGATGGCGTTCATATCGGTATAGATGCCATAGCCCGGCTCTATGTGATACTCTGCCAGCGACAAACGCTTCCATTTTGCCAGCGAATGTACCACCTCAGCCTGAGCATCGCCCAGATCCTTGATGGGGAAGGTCACAGCACGCTCCACACCATTCAGATCGTCGTTGATACCCAGTCCCTTCAACACGAACAAAGGAGCCGTCACGCGACGCAGTCTCAGTTCTGTAGAAAGGTTCTGCTGAAAGAACTCCTTGATAAGTTTAATACCCAGTTCAGTCTGCTTTGTATCGAGCAGCGCTTCGTATTTTACAGGTTTGATTACTTGTGCCATTTTTTCAGTTTATGTTTAATTTGCGTGCAAAAATACATAATTATTATCAATTTGCAAGCAAAATCGCAAAAATATTTGCAGAAATTTATCATTTCCTTGATATTCGCTAACAAATTGCACATAAATTGGGAGTCTTAACAAATCATAATTCTTAATTCTTAATTCTTAATTCATAATTTTTTTCGTACCTTTGCATCCGCTTTCCAATAGCATTGGTCCCGTAGCTTAGCTGAATAGAGCGTCAGATTCCGGTTCTGAAGGTCTTGGGTTTGAATCCCAACGGGATCACATCAATAAAACAATTGATTCCCGGCAGTCTCTGATTTATCAAGCTGTCGGGTCTGTTTTTATATATCCCAGCGAGCAATTCATGTAAAAACATACGGAGAATTCCCATACATTTGTTTATATTGTCACTCAAACTATATAATGCTATTTATTTCCGAAGCAAAAATTGCGAATTGGAAATGATGAACATACTGACATCCGACATATATTTTTCGTAAATATCATGTTTTCAATCATATAGCTCGTCAATTCAGACTCAAATACTGACATAAAACCGGCATATTACCGACATATTACTGACATAGAACCAGCATGTTACTGACATAAATCAACATTAATAGGGACGTTTTGCAATAAGAAACTGTTATGATGACAGCCCTAAGGGGAGCAGATTTGCGGATGAGGCTTAGCAATCTTCAGGATAAGGATAGCAATGAAATTCTCTAGAGAATTCAGAGGTTTAACTAGTCCTTTCAATTGCGGAACTTAAGGTTATCGTCTCAATTCTCTAGAGAATTTCACAGATACTATTAGTCTGAAAAGTTGCAAGAGTTAAGTATCAGATCTGCCAGATTCCTTATGGGATATTTATGAGCACAACACGACTATTAAATGCCTGCATTTTGCTTGCAATACGTCAGTAATATGTCGATTTATGTCAGTAACATGCTGGTTCTATGTCAGTAATATGTCGGTAATATGTCGGTTTTATGTCAGTATTTAAATCAAAATTAACGAGCTATATGATTGGAAATATGATATTTACGAAAAAAAATATATGTCGGATGTCGGTAAGTTTGCTAAAAAAAAAGATTGCGAGTTTTAACCATATCGGTCAGGGTTATCTAGGTTAAAGTGCAAAATCAATACCGGCAATCAATCGCGGGTGGCTTTTCAGGAAGTCATTACCCCATAGATAAAGGTTCCAGTTCTTAAAGGTGTAATAAAAGCCTGCACCTACATCGATATCCTGATCGAACTTCCAGGAATGAATAGTACCTACCATAGGAGTAATGGCCCGATTGTTTTTCAGGTGAATGGTATAGCCAAGATATTCGTAATTGGAGAAGGTGTTGTCAGAGCCATCATGAACCACCCACCAGGTATTCGAACACCAGAACAGATTCCCATCATTGCTGATAGCGCCATTCATGTACAAAGCCGATGTAAGATAAGAAAACTTAAAACTACTATTCAGATCAAATGAGGAAGTCACCTCAGCACCAATGTTAATCCATTTGCTGATATTCATGCCATATCGCATCAATCCACCCCAATAGGCACAGTCCGGGCCTGTATACAGATCGACACCCGTCGCCCAATGGTCGCCCAATCCATATTGGAATGTCGTATAAGTTTCCTGATGGTTGATGCCCGGACGCACCTTCAGCGACGTATAGCCATAGAGCTTGCCATCACCCACCGTTCCTGCAAAATAAGGAATCTGTGCAATGGCATTTACTGAAAAGAATAACAAGATAGAAAAAATAACAATCTTTCTCATTTTGCAAAATTAATAGATTTCAACAGCGCATCTATCAGTACGCGATGGCTTCCAGGCATAATAATATGGTGATTACCAATGGGATTCGTCAGGAAATAGGCCGTCTGGCTTTTGTCGGAGAGCTGGATGACCTGTTGGGTGCGACAAAGATCGGGTTTGGCCTGATTGCGCACCAGCGTTCCCTCTGCAACGAAATAGCGCGAGAGATCGCCCGCCAACTTAAAGATGGTAACAGGACTTTCCTTCATATACCCCCTGATGCCTACGCCAATACCCGATTCGAAGTGCGTGTCGAACTCATAGTCTTCTACCATATCGAGGGGGATGGTGCAATGGGCAAAAAGCATCTCGCCCGTTTCAGGATCAATAGATGCAGGATTGGCCTGAAAACCTGAAACGCCCAACAACGAACGGACGATCATCATCGACAGCATGGCCGGCACATCTCCCTCACAGCCAGCCACATAGCCTTCAGAGTTCAATTTCGCCAAAGCCAAGCACCCCGTATTCTTAGCGGCAGTAAGAAGATCGAAGCATCGCAGCGTAAAGCCCTGAAGACGATAATCCCTGACGATATCCTTCAGTGCCTCATAGATACGGAGCGCGCCAGACATGACGTCTTCACACGCATTTCCAACCTTATCAATCAACGTTTGCATAGGGATATCAACGAGTTCAATACCTAAGCGTTCCCTCACCACAGCCTTATCTGCATGACTTGAGATAAGCCAGTCTGACGGTTGGCCAATGATACCAAGTCGCGAGCCTTGAAGCTGTCTGCAAGCTTGCTCGACGATTTCCAAGAGCCTGATGCGCTGGGCTATGTATGCTGTGCTACCATGAATAATCTCGCCTCGGATACCATGCTGACGAAGACACGACAGGATTTCCATCGACGCAGCCAGAGAGTTGCTCTTGCCCGATGTCAGGAGATAGAAAGGTCGGCTGCTCTTGGTCTGCAGTTCAGGAAGCAATTGTTTGAAGATGCCCTCCGTTCCGCCCGTACGGACATAAATCAGACTGAGGATGCTCGTTCCATAGTCAGAATAATCACTGCCTTTCAGGTCATAACTGATGCCAATACTTTCCAAAAATTCGTTTGTCACGGCACTTACCGCCTTCTCATCGTGCAACTCCGACGTGAGAGTATAAATTGCGATTTTCTCCATATTCATTCAGATTGATGTGGCAAATTTACGAAGAAAAAACGAGAATAACAACAAACAATAGCGAAAAAATGCAATAAAAGCGGGGATGTTTGCGTTTATATGGTTGTATATATACAAATATAAGTAAGGTATGATAGAATATATCAAGGGGGAGTTGACCGAACTAACCCCAGCGCTGGCAACTGTAGAGGCTGCCGGAGTAGGTTACGGACTGAACATTTCATTGAACACCTTCAGCGCCATTCAGGGCAAGAAGGAGGTGAAGCTCTATGTGCATGAGGCGATTCGCGAGGATGCCTACGTGCTCTTCGGCTTTGTGAACAAGAAGGAGCGTGAAATGTTTGAACTGCTCATCACCGTGAACGGCGTTGGCGCCAATACAGCAAGGATGATGCTGTCGGGCATGAGCGTGAGCGAGCTGTGCAACGCCATCTCGACGGGCAATGCACGACTGATTCAAGGCATCAAAGGCATCGGCAAGATGACTGCCCAACGTATCATCGTCGACCTGAGAGACAAGATTGTGGCCCTTGGTATTGCAGACGAGATACCCGCAGGCGGACAGATCGTTACTCCTGTGAACAATCAGGTGAAGGACGAGGCCGTATCAGCGTTGACCATGCTGGGTTTCGCACCCGCTCCCACACAGAAAGTGGTACTGCAGATTCTGCAGCAGCAGCCTGACCTGCCTGTGGAACAGGTCGTGAAGCTGGCACTGAAACAGATTAAGTGAATAGTGATTAGTGAATAGTGAATAGTAGAAAAACTATACGAAAGATAGTCATTGCAATACTTGTTGCTTTGCCAATGTTGCTGCCATTTGTTATGACGGCAGCGAATTATTCACTATTCACTATTCACTCTTCACTCTTTCCGCAGGACGACAAGTCCAAGCAAAAGAAGCCTACGCCAAAAGCCCAGCCTGTATCCACTGTAGACGACGAGGACATACCAGATTCATTGTTGCATCCCCGTTGGAAGATCCAGAAAACCGCTCCTATGCTGGTGGAAGACCTTGATTCATCTGCTCTCGATCTGAAGATGCCAGACAATATCCGTCAGACGGTGGAATACGACGACTCGCTGAATGTCTATTATGTCGGTTCGAAGATCGGCGACACCTATCTGAACGCCCCAGTGCTGATGACCCCTGAGGAATATCAGAAATGGAGCGAGAAGCGCGCCCTGCACGACTTCTTCCGCCAGAAAGACGCAGAGAACGTGAAGACGGAGGGCAAGGACAAATTCTCGTTTGCTGATATGCACTTCGACCTGGGACCTGCTGAGAAGATCTTCGGCCCTGGTGGTGTGCGCATCAAGACCCAGGGAACGGCAGAGTTGAAGTTGGGTGCCACGATGAAGAACATCGACAACCCCTCGCTGCCCATCCGCAACCGTAAGACCACCAGTTTCGACTTCGACGAGAAGATCAACCTGAACGTGAACGGTAAGGTAGGTGACAAGGTGAACATGAACCTGAACTACAACACTGACGCTACCTTCGACTTCGACACGCAGAACATGAAGTTGAAGTATGACGGCAAGGAAGACGAGATCATCAAACTGGTGGAAGGCGGTAACGTAAGCTTCCCCTCAAACAACTCGCTGGTGAAAGGTGCTTCAAGTCTGTTTGGTCTCCGTACGGATATGCAGTTCGGCAAGCTAAAGCTTCAGACGGTAGTCTCGCAGAAGAAATCCGCAACGAAGAGCGTCTCAGCAAAAGGTGGTACACAGACAACAGCCTTTGAACTGAGTGCTGCCGACTATGAGGAAAACCGTCACTTCTTCCTCTCCCACTATTTCCGCGATCATTACGACCAGGCGATGTCGACCCTGCCCAACCTGACGACAGGTATCGAAATCAACCGTGTGGAGGTGTGGATCACCAACAAGACAGGAACCACCTCGAACACCCGTAACATCATCGCTCTGACCGACTTAGGAGAAAACGAGAAACTAAGCTATAGCCATTGGACGCTGACAGGCGAGAGTGTACCCTGCAATACAGCCAATACTGAGTATCAGACGATGGTCAGCCAATATGCCGAGGCCCGTGACATCGACCAGGCAAGTACCGTATTGGCAGGTATCCCTGACTTCGAGGGTGGCGTGGACTATGAGAAACTGGCAAGTGCCCGACTGCTTAACTCATCAGAATATACGGTGAACAAGGCTTTAGGCTATATCTCCCTGAAAACCGGCCTGCAGACCGACCAGGTACTGGCTGTAGCCTACGAGTTTACGGCAGGCGGACAGACCTATCAGGTAGGAGAATTTGCCAGCGACAATACCCAACCGGCTCAGGCCCTGTTTGTAAAGACCCTGAAGAACACGTCAAACAACCCCTCACAAGGCAACTGGGACCTGATGATGAAGAACGTGTACTATCTGGCCTCGACAGTAGAGCGCACGAAATTCCGTCTCGACATCAAGTACCAGAGCGACACGGCAGGTGTGTATCTGACCTATATCCCAGAGCAGCGCGTGAAAGAACAGACACTGTTGAGGATGTTAGGCTGCGACCGTCTGGACAATAACAACAAGAACCACTCCAATGGCTATTTCGACTTCGTGGAAGGCTATACCGTCAGCAACGGTCGCGTGTTCCTGCCCTCTGCAGAGCCCTTCGGCGACTACCTGCGCAACCAGCTCACAGCCAAAGGACTCTCTGCTGCTGAAGCCGACAAATATGTGTTCAGCCAGCTCTACGACTCCACGAAGACGGTGGCCAAACAGACAGCCGAAAAGAATAAGTTTGTGATGATGGGCCAGTATAAGGGTCGCAGCGCCAATGTCATCTCGCTCGATGCTGCCTATGTGCCACAAGGATCAGTAGTCGTGACGGCAGGTGGTGTTACGTTGCAGGAAGGCTCCGACTACTCAGTAGACTATAATGCGGGTGAGGTGACCATCCTGAACCAGAGCATCATCGATGCAGGTACCAATGTGAATGTATCGTTGGAAACAAACACGGAATACGGCATGCAACGGAAGACGATGCTCGGACTGAACTGGGAGTACGACTTTACAAAGAACTTCCAGATAGGTGGTACGATCATGCACTTGTCAGAGCAGGCCCTTATCTCGAAAGTCCAGATGGGTGAGGAACCTCTGAAGAATACCATCTGGGGTCTGAACGTCAACTGGAAGCAGGACAGTCAGTGGCTGACGAGCATGTTGAACAAGATACCGCTGTTGCATGTGAAGGATCCCTCACACATTACCTTTACTGGTGAGTTCGCCCACCTGATAGCAGGCACCGCCAGCGGTACACAGGACAACGCCTCGTATATCGACGACTTCGAAAACACCAAAAACTACATCCCAGTGGGAGAACCCAAGCAATGGACCATCTCCAGCGTACCCACGATGTTCAGGGAATCAGCAGACAAGACGGGCGTGACCAGCGGTTACAACCGTGCGTTGCTAGCCTGGTATTACATCGACCCCATCTTCACCCGTCACTCCTCTACCCTCACTCCCAGTCATATCAAGAGCGACCTGGAACAACTCTCCAACCACTATGTGAGAGAGGTGTACGTGAAGGAGCTCTACCCCAACCGTCAGCAGTCGACCTACAGCGGAGCCACCTCTACCCTCTCCGTACTCAATCTGGCCTATTATCCTGAGGAGCGCGGCCCCTATAACCTGACCACCGACCTGAACAGCAACGGTACCCTCAGACAGCCAGAAACCAAATGGGGTGGTATGATGCGTAAACTGGAAACGACAGACTTCGAGCAGGCAAACATCGAGTATATCGAATTTTGGATGCTCGATCCCTATATCTACCTCCGCGAACAAGGCAATGCCTCTGACTATAGCGGTGACCTCTATTTCAACCTTGGTGAGGTGAGTGAGGATATCCTTCGTGATGGTAAGAAATTCTATGAGAGTGGTATGCCCGTCGACGGTACCAACTCGTTTACCAATACCCAGTGGGGACGCATCCCCATACAAGCCACACAGACCTACGCCTTCGCTACAACCTCAGGTTCACGTGCCTTACAGGATGTGGGTCTCAATGGTCTGAATGATGAGCAGGAACGTGAATACGGTGCCTATAAGGAATGGCTCGACGCCCTCAGCGGCATTGTCACCAACGACAGTATCCTCCAAGCCTGGCGCAACGACCCTGCTAACGACAACTACCACTACTATCGCGGATCTGACTTCGACAACGAGCAGAAGAGCATTCTCGACCGTTATAAGCGTATCAACAATCCTCAGGGCAACTCGCCTGACACTGACGACCGCACAGAATCGTATGATACCAGCTATAAGACTGGACCTGATGTGGAGGATATCAATCAGGACTTCACGCTGAATGAATACGAACGCTACTACCAGTACCGTGTGCATATCAGTCCTGAGATCCTCGACGCCTACCGCAATGGCAGTGCCGTACCAGGTTCCTTTATCACAGATATGCGTACCAGTGGTGTGAAACTGCGTAATGGCGACACCACCAGCGTCAACTGGTTCCAGTTCCGTATCCCTGTGACGGAATATGAACGGAAGGAAGGCTCTATTACCGACTTCTCCAGCATCCGCTTCATGCGTATGTTCCTTACTAATTTCCAGAAGCCCATCGTGCTGCGCTTCGGCAGTCTCGACCTGGTGCGTGGCGAGTGGCGTATCTACAAGCAGAACCTCACGGGCGGAGTAGAGACAGGAACGGTGAAGGTAAGTGCTGTGAATATTGAGGAGAACAATGACAAAAACCCTGTGAACTACGTGTTGCCACCAGGTATCAGTCGTGTGACAGACCCCTCACAGCCGCAATTGGTAGAGAACAACGAGCAGGCACTGAACATCGTAGTGGAGGGGCTGAGTCCACAGGAGTCGAAGGCCGTTTATAAAAATGCCAACTACGACCTGCGCCAATACAAGCGGATGCAGATGTTCGTACATGCCAACCATCTGGTGCCTGACCTGACCTCGCTGCAGGATAACCAGTTGGCTGTGTTCATCCGTCTGGGTAGCGACTATAAGAGCAACTATTATGAATATGAGATACCGTTGAAGCTGACACCTGACCGCAACACCTATAGCCGTTACTCGACTGCCGACCGCAGGGAAGTATGGCCAGAGGACAATATGCTCGACATCGACCTCAGCGTGTTTACTGCCCTGAAGAAAGAGCGCAACAAGCTGAAGGCTCAGGGTGCAGCATCGTATAACCAGTTGTTTACGGCCCACGACGACAAGCGCCCCAACAACAAGGTGAGCATCATGGGTAACCCCACACTCGGAGAAGTAAAGACAATGGTGATTGGTGTGAGAAACGTCTCAGGCGAGATCAAGTCTGGTGAGGTCTGGGTGAACGAGCTGCGACTGATGGAGACCAACAACGATGGCGGATGGGCGGCCTCAGGTAATCTGCAGGTGCAACTCTCTGACTTCGGCTCGGTGAATGTAACTGGCCGTTATATCGGTGACGGTTTCGGTGGTCTGGAAGAGAGTGTGATGCAACGTAGTACGGATACCCAAAAACAATACTCCGTCACCACCTCACTCGAATTGGGCAAATTCTTCCCAGAGAAGGCTCAGGTATCTGCACCTCTCTATTATTCTGTCACGAAAGATGAGGTACGTCCACGCTACAATCCCCTCGACTCCGACATGCGTCTGAAGGATGCCATCGACGCTGCAGCAGACCAACATGAGCGCGACAGTATTGAGTCGTTGGCAGTGACCAAAAACACGAATACAAACTTCTCGCTCAGTAATGTGCGCTGGGGTCTGAAGACCAAGAAGCATCCGATGCCTTACGACCCAGGCAACTTCTCATTCAGTTACAGTCACGCCCACCAATACACCACTGGTGAGACAACGGTCTACGAGAAACGCGACGAATGGCGAGGCGCACTCAACTACAGCTACTCGCCCGTCTATAAGACCTGGGAGCCTTTCAGCAAAGTAAAAGGAAAGTCGAAGTGGCTCGATTTCCCCAAGGCCTTCGGACTGAACTATCTGCCACAAAGCATCAGCTTCAACTCGACCATCAGTCGTGAGTATTATGAACTGCAGGAGCGCGACCTCGAGGATCTGGGCGGACAGCCACTGCCACTGATCTTCAATGAGCAATTCTTATGGAACCGCGACTTCTCGCTACGTTGGGACTTCACGAAGAATCTGCACTTCAATTTCCAGTCGGCTACCCACGCTCAGATTGAGGAGCCCTATACCCCTGTAAATAAAGACCTCTACCCAGATCAATATTATGCCTGGAAGGATTCCGTGTGGCAGAGTATCAAGAACCTGGGCTCCCCACTCGACTACCAGCAGCAGACCACCATATCCTATCAGGTACCGCTGAACAAACTGCCTATTTTCGACTGGCTCAACAGCGATGCCTCGTATACCGCCAACTATTCATGGACGCGAGGTACAGAACTCGAAGACGGCACCTCGCTGGGTAACATCATCAACAGCCGCAGAAACCTGAATATCAATGCGTCGCTGAATATGGAGACGCTCTATAACCACTTTCCCTTCCTGAAGAAGGTGAACGAGCGTTTCAAGAAGGCGATCCCCAAGAAAGCCCCCACCAAGAAAACCTCGAAATCAGATAAATCAGATAAATCGGCAAAATCCGAGAAATCCGAAAACTCAGATAAGTCAGATAAGTCAGATAAGTCAGATAAATCCGCCAAAGCTCAGTCAACCTCCAAGAACAGCTACCAGCGCGAAATTACGCTGAAGCCCGACACCACCATCACCGTGGCCCACAACAAGAAATCGAAGCGTCTGCGTGTGACTGCCAAGACGAAGGACGGAAAAGTCTACAAACTGAATTACAAGGTCATCGACGAGAACAAGATCCTCATTAAGACCAAGGACACCGTCGACATCAAACTCTCTGTAATGGTGAAGCCTTCATCAGATAATAAATGGTGGTATAAGCCAGCCCAGAGTGCAGCCCGTCTGCTGATGATGATACGCAGCATCAACCTGTCGTATCGCAACCAATACCAGATGAATCTGCCAGGTTTTGCGCCAAACATCGGCGATGCCTTCGGACAACGGTCGTCTGGCGGACTCTCACCTGGCCTTGATTTCGCCTTTGGCACCATCGGCGACAGCTATATTGACAAAGCCATCAGCAACGACTGGCTGATACACAACGACGACGTGGCCAATCCTGCTACCACCAACAGCAGCGAAGATATCCAGTTAAGAGCCACACTGGAACCCTTACGCGACCTGAAGATCGACCTGAATGCATCACGTACAGACACGCGCGCAAAACGTATTCAATATATGTATGAGGGAAGGCCCACAACCCATAGTGGCTCCTTCAACATGACCACCATCTCGTTGAAGGGTGCCTTCGAAGGAATGGGCGATGCCAACAACGGCTATCAATCATCCACTTTCGATGATTTCCGTAGTCTGCTCCCAGAGTATGCCGCCCGTGTGGCTGGTCAGTATCCTGAACCAGGAACACCCTATGGCGGCTCTACCATCACAGAAGTGAATCCCTACAGTGCCGATGTCATGATACCTGCTTTCCTAAAGGCCTACACCTCCAGTGGCGGGTCTTCACTCAATATCTTCCCTGCACTGACGCGGATGCTGCCAAACTGGACCATCCGATATAGCGGATTGTCAAAACTCACGTGGTTCAGCAATCATTTCAAATCATTTAACCTCAACCACAGCTATAAGTCAGTATTCAGCATCGGTTCATATGCCTCCTATAGTTCGTGGCGCGAGTATATGGGTGATCTTGGCTTTACCACCGATCAGGCAACAGGCATGCTGCAGCCCTCATCAATGTACAATGTCTCGACAGTGAGTATCAACGAGGCCTTCTCGCCACTGATTGGTGCAGATGCAACCCTCCAGAACGACCTCACGCTCAAGTTGGAGTATCGCACAACACGCGTTTTGAACCTCTCGATGACAAGTGTGCAGATCAATGAGGCACGTTCAAACGATATCGTAGTGGGTGCAGGTTATAAAATACGCGACTTCAACCTGTTTGGCGCAGGCGGCAACCGCAAAATCAGCAAGGCCCAGAACCGAGGCAAGTCAAAGACCCAAAATCAATCTACCCAAACAAACCAGACCACAAAAGGACGCTCAGGTGGTGTGAACCACGATATGAACCTGCGCCTGGACATCTCCTTGCGTAAACAGGCAGCCATCACGCGTGATATTGCCAGCGGCACCTCTTCGGCCTCGAGCGGTAACTCTGCCTTCAAGCTGTCGTTCATGGCCGACTACACCCTGAGCCGTCTGCTCACACTCTCGGCTTATTACGACCAGCAGACAAACACCCCGTTGCTCTCCAGCAGCAGTTATCCGACTACAACACGCGACTTCGGACTATCGCTGAAGTTCTCGTTAACTAGATAAGCATTTTACATTTTTTTGCGAAAACCTTGTGAATATTTCTTAAATTCACGCAAAAAAGTATAATTTCACAAGTTCATGATACACAATACAAAGTATCTTTAAGAAACAAATCGTATCTTTGCAACTGATATGTATATACTAGGAACTCGAGAATTTGAAACAAAAATATATTTATTATCAATTAAAACATTAACAGTATGAAACAGAAAAAATGCTTTATGGCGATAGCAGCTTCAATGCTGGTAGCAGCCGCAAGTTTCACTTCTTGTTCTAACCAGGACAACATCATCGTTCCTGATGCTCCAGAAGTACCCGACATGTTCGATGAGGGTAGTTTGGTTACCAACGGTCGTTGCGAGGGTAAGGACGCTTCTAACTTCATTGCAAAAGAGTGGCGTAACGGTCAGCAGTATTGGGGTCCTGCAAACCTGAAATGGGACGAGGTAACTCCGAGAAACCATTGCGTTGTAGTTGAGGTTCGTAGTAAGGAAGAGGCCGAGGCTGCAGGTGTTACAAATTTTGTGGATTATGACTCTCAGCTCTTTATTACCATTGGTGAAGGTCAGGCTTTGAATCCGCAGGATCAGATTCGTCTGACTATGAAAGTGAAGGCAGATGAGGAAGCAACTGTTGGCACACAAGCTCATACAAGTCCTGGTAATTACGTACACTGGTATGCTGCTGGTGATGTGAATTTCACTCAGGAGTGGACTGATTTTGACTCTGGTTGGGTTTCTGCTACTGCAGAGCCAGGTTGGCCTCCCACAACAAAAGCTGGAATGTACACAATTGCTTTCAACCTTGCCAAGGGTATTCACAACAGATATTTCTTCGATGACATCCGCGTTGAGGTGATCCGTCACGATACATTCGAGGATGGCAATTTTGTAAAGAATTGCAGATTGGAAGGTGATGACGCAAGCAGCTTCGCATGTCATGAGTGGCGCACGATGGACGCTCAGTTCGATGGTGCAGCCAATCTCGTTGCTGATCCCGCTGATCCTACCAACCACTGTGCAGCTGTTGTAATTCGCAGCGCTGAGGAAGCTGAAGCTGCTGGTAACATGATCAAAGATGGTAATGGTAATTTCGCAGACTGGGATAGCCAGTTCTTTATCACCTTGGGTGAGGAGAATACCCTGAAGGTTGGCGATAAGCTCCATCTGATCATGGATGTGAAGGCTGATGTTGATATGAGTGGTGTTGCAACTCAGTCTCATCTGGCTCCTGGCGCCTATAAGCACTGGGCTTGCGTTGGTAATGTAGACTTCACCACAGAGTGGAAGACCTTCGACTCTGGTTGGATTACAGTTGATGCTAACATGGCTACCATGTACACAATTGCATTCAACCTTGCAAAGGGTATTCATAATACCGTATACTTCGACAATATCCGCGTAGAGATTGAGAAGGCTCCGGAAGTTACTAAGTGGAAGAACATCATGGTGAATGGTGACCTTGAGGGTGACGATTACAGTGGCATTGTATGCCGCGAGAACGGTGTAGATGCAGCCAATGTTGTAGCGGGTGCAGGTGTTAATAATTCAAAGGGTGCTGTTATTACCAGTTCTGCCACTGCAGCCAATCCTTGGGATACACAGTTCTTTGTCACTGTTCCTCAGAAGCTTCCTAATGGCACCAAGTATAAGATTACATTCAGTGTCCGTTCAGAAGCAGATGCAACCATCTCTGCCCAGATTCACAAACTTCCTGGAGAATACAATGGTGGTGCTTTCGACAACTTTGGTTCTAAGGCAGAGTGGCAAGAAATTGTGAAGGAAGGAACAGTTAGTGCCAATGATGGTAATGATGACACTCAAACCATCGCATTCAATCTGAATGAGGACAAGACTCTTGCAACCAAGTTCTATTTCGATAACATTAAGTTCGAGATTCCTGAATAATAAGGTCTTTAGAGTTTAGAGAAAATAATCGGTGCGCCAAACGGTGCACCGATTTTTTATGAGCTTACTAAAAACCTCACAGAGTGTTGACACTTTGTGAGGTTCTCTATAGATAAAGACTATTACTTATTCAGCTGTCTCCTCTTTCTCTGCGGCCTTGAAGTTTTCGAGGTCCTCTACCTGGAAAGCCTTGATGTAAGCACTCTTACCGTAGACATCTTCCTCAGTCATGCGGACATAGACGTTGGCAGACTTCTCGAAGAGCTCAGGTGTCTTAGTGGCATCGCGGAGGATGAGCAAGCTCATCACTAACTCGGCAGTCATGTCATACAGACGACGGGCGAGGAAGTCCTGAGCATCCTGATTCTCCAGAGCCTTCACATTGTTGAGAGCCTCCTCATAAACAGGAACGAGCTTCTCTACACGGGCCTTCAGGGCTTTCAGACTGTCACTCACCTCGAGGTTAGTAAGCATGTCCTTGATATTATTCAGCATCGTGCCGTTGGTAATGTAACGGATAGCGGCTACTACCTGCAGCTGGGTGGTACCCTCATAGATAGAGAAGATACGGGCGTCGCGGAACAGGCGCTGGCTCTTGTACTCCATGATGAAGCCTGAACCACCATGAATACTGATGGCATCGTAGGCGTTCTGGTTAGCATACTCTGAGTTCATACCCTTGGCAAGTGGGGTGAAGGCATCAGCCAGACGCTGATACTTCTTCAGCTCCTGCTTCTCCTCAGGTGTAAGCTTGCGGTCACGCTCGATATCCTCCAAGCACTTGTAGATATCAACATAAGCGGCTGTCTCATACAGCAGTGAACGACCAGCATCGAGCTTGGCCTTCATGCGGCTGAGCATGTCATATACAGCAGGGAAGTTGATGATCTTGTCACCGAACTGCTGACGCTCTTTGGCGTAAGCCAGACCCTCGTTGTAAGCCTCCTGCTCTACACCCACGCTCTGTGCGGCGATACCCAGACGGGCACCGTTCATCAGGGCCATCACGTACTTGATCAAACCCAGGCGGGTGCTACCACAGAGCTCTGCCTTAGCGTTCTTATAGGTAAGTTCACAGGTAGGTGAACCGTGGATACCCAGCTTGTGCTCGATGTGACGTACGTTCACACCACCCTGACGCTTGTCGTAGATGAACATCGACAGACCACGTCCGTCCTTGGTGCCTTCCTCAGAGCGGGCCAGTACGAGGTGGATGTCAGAGTCACCATTGGTGATGAAACGCTTCACACCGTTCAGACGCCAGCAGTTCTCCTTCTCGTCGAAGGTTGCCTTCAGCATCACGCGCTGCAGGTCAGAACCTGCATCAGGCTCAGTGAGGTCCATTGACATACCCTCACCAGCGCAAACGCGTGGGATATACTTTTGGCGCTGTTCCTCTGAACCGAACTCATACAAGGTATCGATACAGCTCTGCAGACTCCAGATGTTCTGGAAACCAGCATCAGCAGCTGAAATCATCTCAGAGAGCATAGAGAACACGGCGTTAGGCAGGTTCAGACCGCCGTAACGACGCGGCATAGAGACACCCCACAGACCAGCCTTACGGGTGGCGTCGAGGTTCTCGTAGGTCTTTGAGGCATAGATCATACGGCCGTTCTCAAGGTGTGGACCTTCGAGGTCGACGCTCTCAGAGTTTGGCTCGATGATATTGGCAGCCACGTCGCCAGTGATGTCGAGAATCTGCTTGTAGTTCTCGATGGCATCGCCCAGATCAACGGGGGCATAGTCATACTTCTTGGCATCTTCAAAGTTGCGCTCCTTGAGCTCAACGATGCGCTTCATCAGAGGATGGTTCAGATAGAATCCAATCTCTGGGTGGTCACTATAATAGTTTGCCATATTATCTTTTGTTATTTATGAAAGAAATTTGAATAATGTGAATAATTAATTTCAGAAATAAGAATTATTATTCCGAGACTAGCACTTTGATATATCACATATATTTCTGGTCAAAATTATTCACATTATTCATATTTCTTTCATAATCATTTTACTTCGAATTCTGTTTATAATACTTTATTAATTTCGGGACGACTTCCTCGACAGTACCAACAATCACGTAGTCGGCGATGCGGTTGATGGGAGCATCTGGGTCGCTGTTGACAGAGATGATGATACCAGAGTCCTGCATACCAGCAATATGCTGAATCTGTCCAGAGATACCACAGGCGATGTACACCTTGGGGTGAACGGTAACACCCGTCTGACCAATCTGACGGTCGTGATCCAACCAGCCAGCGTCGACTGCAGCACGAGAGCCACCAACCTCACCATGAAGAACCTTTGCCAACTGGAACAGCATGTCAAAGTTCTCCTTCGAACCCATACCGTAACCACCTGCAACCACGATGGGCGCACCCTTCAGGTTGTGCTTGGCAGCCTCTACATGGTGATCGAGCACCTTCACGACAAAAGCCTCAGGGCTCACATATTTACTTACCTCAGGATAAACGACCTCCTTCTTGCAGTCACCCTCGTAGATAGCCTTCTGCATCACACCGCTACGAACGGTAGCCATCTGAGGACGATGGTCGGGGTTCACGATGGTAGCCACGATATTACCACCAAAAGCAGGACGAATCTGATAGAGCAGATTGTCGTAGTGCTGCTTAGTCTTGGCATCGTCATACGGACCAATCTCCAGCTCTGTGCAATCAGCCGTCAGACCAGAGGTCAGTGATGATGATACACGTGGACCGAGGTCACGACCAATCACTGTAGCACCCATCAGACAGATCTGAGGTTGCTCCTCCTTGAAGAGGTTTACGAGAATATCGGTGTGGGGAGCTGAGGTGTAGGGGAACAGGTCCTTAGCGTCGAACACAAACAGCTTGTCAACACCATAAGGCAGAATCTGATCCTCTACCTTGCCTTTGATGTCAGTACCTGCCACAACAGCGTGGAGCTCAACACCCAGTGTATTGGCCAGTTTACGGCCTTTTGTCAGGAGTTCCTGGGAAACTTCTTGCACCAATGTGCCTTCTATTTCGCAATATACAAATACATTGTTCATAATCTATTCTTTTTTGTTATAAAAGAAATTTGAATAATGTGAATAATTTATTTCAGAAATAAGAACAAATACTTTTTAAGATATATTCTTTTTTAAATATTATAAATATTTCTGGCCAAAATTATTCATATTATTCATATTTCTTTCATAAATAATTATCCGATAATTTTCTCTTCCAGTAACTCCTTAATCATACTCTCGATGTCAGCATCAGAGGCAGTGAGCGTCTTGCTTTCCTTAGCCTGGAACACGATGTTCTTGATGGCCTTCACCTTCGTGGGCGAGCCATTCAGACCACACTGGTTCACGTCACCATCCACATCAGCTACGCTCCACTGGTTCAGTGTCAGCTCAGGACGCTCGTCATAGAGATAGTCGTAAGCCGTACCCTCGGCAGGACGCTCCATAGGACATGTGGCACGTTTGTACTTCATCACCAACTTAGCGTTCTGGGGACGACAGGGAGCGGCGCTTCCATTCACGGTAATCACCACAGGCAGAGGAGCCTCAACCGTCTCCACACCACCGTCGATCACACGCTTGATGGTAGCCTTACCATCCTTCACTGAGAGAACTTCCTCAGCGTATGTCACCTGATTCAGGCCCAACTTCTGAGCCACCTGAGGACCTACCTGAGCGGTATCACCGTCGATAGCCTGACGACCACCGATCACGATATCCACGTCGCCAATCTTCTTGATGGCAGTAGCCAATGCATAAGAAGTAGCGAGGGTATCAGCACCTGCGAAGAGACGGTCGGTAAGCAACCAACCAGTATCTGCGCCACGATAAAGACCCTGACGGATAATCTCACCTGCACGTGGAGGACCCATCGTGAGGATTCCTACTGTTGAGCCTGGGTTCTGCTCCTTCAGGCGAAGGGCCTGCTCCAAGGCGTTCAAATCTTCTGGATTGAAGATGGCGGGCAAGGCAGCACGGTTCACCGTTCCTTCGGCTGTCATTGCATCCTTACCCACGTTACGGGTGTCTGGCACTTGCTTGGCCAGAACAACAATTTTTAAAGCCATATATATATTATTAATAATGTGTATTCTCTGAAAACGGCTGCAAAGGTACTGCTTTTTGGCCACACAGCCAAATAAAATGCACAAAATCGACTAATTTGTGCACACATTAGCCGATTTGTGCAATGAAAATGTTAGTAAATGTAGCGTTTATACCGCTATTTCACTAAAAATCAGTTACTCGTTGCAGCGTCAACGCGCTTGCGTGCTTCCTTGAGGGCTGCATCTATTCGATTCTCTCCTCTTGGAATGTCGATAGCTGCTTCAGCTTCCTGTCCCTCACGATCAGCAACCTGCTGGATGTAATTCTGCAGTTCTTTCACCTCGTCAGTCTCCTTCATGCCTTCAGAATCAGGGATGCTGTTACCATCACCATCGTAGTCAGAGCCTTCGAAGAAGAAGTGGAAATTATCGACAAACCACGTTCCACGCTCAAACACGAGGTCAAGCACTACTTTCTGGTCTGAATAGTTGTGGATGTTCATCGTGGCCTGAGCCGTCGAATCGGTGATGTTAGTGACAGACATCAGCTCGTACCTCCACTCCTCATCCATATCCTGTCCAGCTATCCAGTGGTCTGAATCGATAAACATCGTACCATCTTCCTCACTGATCTGCTGAGCCTTGTTGAAGAGTGCCATATAGCGCTCAGAACAACATTTCTCATTGTTACGCAGTTTATAGATGGTGTCGACTCGGAGGGTGATAAACTCTGCCGAATGCTGTGGATCACTGGGCGCTTGCACCGTACTTACCGATAGTGAATCGCCATTAATTGAACCTTCGCCTGTCTTATTACCACAGGCTGTCATACTGATTGCCAGCATCGCCATCGATGCGATGGACAGCAGGAATTGTAGTCGTTTATTCGTCATATTTAAAGTCTTTAGGATTGCGATCGGTTGCAAAGATACAAAAAAAAGGATAATTGACAATGGATAATGGATATTTTTTTGTAATTTTGCACCGTTTTTAAATTACCAATCCAATGACAAATGGTATTTATACGATTCTGCTGCTCATAATGAGCAATGTATTCATGACTTTCGCATGGTATGGCCACCTGCGCCTTCAGCAGTCGGGCATCTCCTCCAACTGGCCTCTTTATCTGGTCATTGCCTTCTCGTGGATGATCGCCTTCTTTGAATACTGCTGTCAGGTACCCGCTAATCGTATCGGCTTTGTGGACAATGGTGGTCCTTTCAATCTTGTACAGTTGAAGGTCATTCAGGAGTGTATCTCCCTCGTAGTATTCGCCGTCATCGCCAACTTTATCTTCCAGCATGAGCAACTTCACTGGAACCATGCGGCTGCGGCCCTCTGTCTCGTCGCTGCCGTCTACTTCGTTTTTATGAAACCTTAAAGAATAAAAAGAAACGAATGAGAATAATGAGAATAATTTAATCCACGAATGAGAATAAAAATATTCGTTCTAATTCGTTCCTATTATTCTAATTCGTTTCCAATAAAACAGATATTCGCTTCAGTAAAAAAGATAATAATGAAGAATTTAGTTATATTATTCGTTTATTTCCTTTCACTTCTCACTGCCAACGCCCAGACGTTCGACAATCTGCCTACACCCGGTGAGGAGAAAGTGATTGACAACACTCCCGATTCTATCGCCAAAGCTTTGACGAACCGTCCTGCACCAGGAACCACGCGACAAGGCAACAACCCTGTGCTCTTCCTTGTGGGCAACAGCACGATGCGCAACGGCACCATGGGCAATGGCAACAACGGGCAGTGGGGCTGGGGCTATTTCGCCAGCAAATATTTCGACGGGCGCAAGATCTCCGTTGAGAACCAGGCCATGGGAGGCATGTCCTCACGTAACTTCTATACAGACCTGTGGCCAGCCATCCGCGAGGCACTGAAGCCTGGCGACTGGGTCATTGTAAGTATCGGCCATAACGATCGTGCCGACTTTTTCGATGCCAAGCGCGCCCGTGGCGTCATCGATGGCGTCGACCTTGATACGATGGTGGTAGGTTTCAACGAACGCAAACAAGTCAACGATACAGTATACAGTTATGGAAACTATATGCACCGCTATATTGCCGAGACGCGTGCCAAAGGGGCGAACCCCATCCTGATGTCGCTCACCCCGCGTGACGCCTACGATCCAAAGACAGGTAAGATTGTGCGCAAGCCACAGACGCAGTGGGCAGCCTATATCGCAGCCATCGAGGGTGTACCTTTCGTCGATCTCAATGAAATCTCAGGTGCGAAGATCGACAAGTTCAGCCGTTGGAAGGAACAGTATCATTTCTTCGGCGACCATATCCACACCTCTGCTTTCGGAGCCGAACTCAATGCGCGCTCAGCTGCTGAAGGTATTTATTATTCTGCCAATCCACAGCTCAAACCTTTGCAGGCGATAATGGTCAATGTGCCATTGCAGGCATACGGTCAGAAACGAGAGGAGGGCAAGCCGATGGTATTCATCACGGGCGACTCCACCGTTAAGAACAACGATAAAGACGCGGATGGCATGTGGGGTTGGGGCTCACAGGCAGGTCTCATCTTCGATCCTGCCAAGATTACCTGGGAAAATGTAGCGATGGCAGGCCGTTCCACCAAGACCTATCTGCGCGAGGGCCGTTGGGAGAAAGTCTATAATGCTCTGCAACCAGGCGACTTCGTACTGATACAGTTCGGACACAACGACATCTGCCCCATCAATGACAAGAAGGGCCGAGGCGTCATTCCTGGTACTGCCGACACCTGTCATGTCTACCAAATGGAGGCCGATGGCAGCTACGAGGTGGCCTATTCATTCGGTTGGTATCTCCGTAAGTTCATCGACGACGTGCGTGAGAAGGGTGCCACACCCATCCTACTCTCCCTTACCCCTCGCAACGAATGGCCCAATGGTAAGATTGAACGTCGTAACAATACTTATGGCAAATGGTATCGTGAGGTGGTAGAGCAGACTGGTGTCGAATTCGTAGATGTACATAATATCTCCGCCGACTTCCTCGACAAGAAATTTGCCAGTAAAGATGCTGCCAAGAGCAAGCTGAAAGCCTCCAAGTACTTCAACCACGACCACACCCACACCTCTCAGCTCGGTGCACAGATGAACGCCCGCAGTGTAGCTAAGGGTCTGCGTGATATCCAGTCGCCTCTTGCTAAGTATTTGAAAGCAAAATGAAAATTTTTCGAGCAAAACGTCACGTTTTTCAAAGAAAAAGTGTAATTTTGCCGCCGAAAAGTAGAATCAACCAACAAAAGACTCATTTATATGAAGAAAATCAGAGCAGCCGTCGTAGGTTACGGCAACATCGGAAAGTACGCCCTCGAGGCATTGGAGACCGCCCCTGACTTTGAGGTGGCAGGTATTGTACGTCGCAATGGTGCAGAGAACAAACCAGCTGAATTAGCTCAGTACGATGTGGTGAAGGACATCCGCGAACTGAAGGATGTCGATGTCGCCATCCTGGCTACCCCGACCCGCAGTTGTGAGGAATACGCCAACCAGATTCTGCCCCTTGGCATCAATACCGTCGACTCTTTCGACATCCACACCAACATACGCGGTTATCGCGAGCGTCTGATGAAGTTGAATAAAGAGACCAACACCGTGAGTGTGATTGCTGCCGGTTGGGATCCAGGTAGCGATTCCATCGTACGCACCCTGATGCAGAGTCTCGCCCCCAAAGGCCTCAGCTATACCAACTTCGGTCCAGGTATGTCGATGGGCCACAGCGTCTGCGTACGCTCGAAGGCTGGCGTGAAGAATGCTCTGAGCATGACCATTCCTTTGGGTGAGGGCATCCACCGCCGCATGGTGTATGTCGAACTCGAAGACGGCTACACCCTTGAGCAGGTGACTGCTGACATCAAGGCCGACCCCTACTTCGCCAGCGACGAAACCCATGTGTTCCAGGTAGAGAGCGTCGACGATGTACGCGATATGGGTCACGGTGTGAACCTCGTACGCAAAGGTGTAAGCGGTAAGACACAGAACCAGCGTCTGGAGTTCAACATGAGCATCAACAACCCCGCCCTCACAGGTCAGGTCTTAGTTAATGTTGCTCGTGCTTCTATGCGTCTCCAGCCCGGCTGCTACACAATGGTCGAGATTCCCGTCATCGATATGCTCCCCGGCGACCGTGCCGACCTTATCGAGCATCTGGTATAAAACAATACTCCCGACACACAATAACAAGGTCCTCCGCACCATTTGTACGGAGGACCTTATTTGTCTCATTAGTCATCGACATCCCAAAAGGAAACGAATAATCTACTATTTTTCACTATATTTTTTTCCATTCATGATGTAGATGCCAGTACGTGGTTTTTTGTCAAGTTGGCGTCCCTGCAAGTCGAAACTCTTCATGCATCGGTTTGGCGGTAATCTTCACGCCAGAAGCATTCAGGCTCACTGAGCCTTTATTGACCACAACAAGATAGCCCAAGCCTGTGGCCTGAACTGGAGTATGAGGGCGAAGAAATCGATAGCATTAAGAATTGTCTGTTGTTTATCTATACCGACGGTCTTAATGAGGCAGAGAATCCTCAGCAAGAGCAGTTCGGCGATGATCGTCTGCTCGAAGTCCTGCGACGTACCAACTTCGAAAACGCCCAGCAGGTAATAGAATCGATGAAGCAGGAAGTAGAGGCCTATCGCAACGGTGCCGAGCCTAACGACGACTTCACGATGATGTGCGTCAAGGTCTGTTAGGATAATTCCTGATCATCCCCAGTGTTATCACGCCAGCTAATATATTGGCGACGAAGGAGGCGGCTACCAGCAACAGCGTGACGAGCAGCCCTTCGAGGGCAGCGACACCTCCCAGTAGCATACCGGCATAGAGCATCGGTACGACCATCACCAAAGGCTGAGCCAGATTCCTTATCTGATGAAGCATATCTTCGCGCAGCGCTTCTGGCTTTTGCTGGTTGCGTTGGTATCTCATCATGGTCTGCATGAGCGAAGCCGTCATACAGGCCATCAGCACCGAATAGATGGACAGGAAGACACTGGTGGGCAGCATCAGCATCGCACTGCCTCCCACCACGATGCTTCCCACGAGCATCGCCACACTGACGGGCCGCAGCATCTTCTTCCATATCGACTGCAAAGGAAACAGACACCAGCATATCGACAACGCCAGTACCAGCAAGAACCAGACCAGATAGGCCCACCAGGCGTTTGTCTGATAGACCAACCACACGACGGCCACAACGACGGCCATCTGTGCCACCGTCGCTCCGAATATCACCAGCATCCTTCGCAGCATCTGCCTGTCGAAGAAAGCCAGTGCTATCGCTGCTATTAACACCACGCACGCTACTATGGCTGCGCCCCATAAAGAGATTTCTGATACAAACATGATTCGTCGTCAGAGTAGAGACCAATTTTGCTGCAAAGATACGAATCTTTTATTAATCATCCAAATTTTGATGAGTTTTCTTACGTCTTCGCTCACAATGTTTCTGAAACTTCTTTGTGCGCACTTTTTGGACAACTTTTCGTCCTATTTCCTTGATTTGTCTATTCTTAGGCCGTTTGTCCACACAAGTTTGAGAAGAATTGGCGATATTTCTTGGAATCAACCCAAATTCACCGTAACTTTGCATCAACAAAAAAATAGAAGTTAGTTTTTCTTTTTCATACGATTCTTTTCATAATGCTTTTAATTTAGTTGATATGTTAGTTAATAATGTTAGAAACACTTAGACCTCGCAGGGATTGCGAGGTCTAAGTGCATTATAGGACTAACGAGACCTATCCCTATAAGTTCATATTACTTTATTAATTAACAAATCCAATTCTTTTACTTTTGGAATTCTTTATATTTTCACTTTGACAATAAGACCTAATGTGTGAAATATCTTGATGGTGTCCATAGAGGATACTGTCAACAATCTGTTTTCGTGCGATATTTTCAATCTGACCGCCACTGAAATCATAGCTCTCTGCTAGACTTCTCGCTTCTTCACAACTAAGGGAGGGTAACATGGCGTTCCAAATTTGTCTCCTGGTGGCCACAGTCGGTTTGTCAAAACATATTTTATAAAGGAAACGCCTTTCGAATGCCGAATCCAAATTATTGGTAAGATTTGTTGTGGCAATCATTATTCCAGAGAGATTTTCCATAGCCTGAAGAATTATATTCTGACAAGCATTCTCCATCTTGTCAACAGCCGCATCGGTATTATTTGAGCGTTTGTTTATAATGGCATCTGCCTCGTTGAAAAGTAGGATCGGGCAGATGTCATACTTCTTGATCATTGCCTCGTACTTACTGAAAAGTCCTTGAATCTTTTTCTCGCTCTCACCAACCCACTTAGATTTCAAATCGGATATATTGACTTGAAAGATTGGACGTCCAGTCTTACGACTCAGTTGTAGCACAGTTTCTGTCTTTCCCGTGCCAGGGGAACCATAGAAAAGACAAGTGAAGCCAGTACGCATATTTGCTTCTTTAAGACGCTGCTGAATATCCTTGAATCTATCTATAGATAGTAGTTTGCTCAAGCGTTCTATCTCTTCTGTTTCACGTTCATTGTAGTACATGCGCTTTTCTACGATTACATCTGGCATAAGTAATAAGTTACTTATGGTTTCGTTCTTTATATCTATGTATTCCTTAAGCTCTACAAGAGTAGTTTCTAATATCTTATCTGTAAGACAGAATTTGTCTGGTTCAACCATGCCATTGACGGTGTAGTTTTCCATCCACCCTTTTTTTATCAAAATACAAGTATTGGCATTTAGAACAAATATGAAAGACTTTATGCCTGATTCTTCTGGAAGAACTCGTAAAATCTCAGAAGACGAAATATAATCAGAATTGTGTTCTATCTTATCCATCACTGTGAGAAGAATCACCATCACGGCAAGGTTGTTCAGTTCGGAGGTCAGCAAGTCTTTTGAGAATGACAGATGCCTTGTTGACTCCAAGAGTCGTCTAACGTTTTTAACTATATCTTCATAGAGCCCTTCATCACGTTTTAGCATCTCTATCCATTTGGTAATTTTTGTATAAACATCGTAGGTTGTGTAGTCTTCATATTTCTTGGGGGTATATGGCTTATTATCTATGATAGCCTCCATAAACTCATCGCGAATGCGGTATTCTAAAGAATATCTAGCCATACTCCATTGCACGAAGTGCCTATAATGCAAATCATCCAGTTCTTCTCTGTGTATACGAAATCTGATTGGTGAACATTTCGTATAACTTGACATGTCGTTTAGAGATTTAGATACGTCGCTATTTGCAAGTATGGCAAGCATAATAGATTGAAAATGGGTAATGTTTAATTCCTTGCTGACAAAACTGATAGCGTCATTACACGTATCGTAGAACTCTGGGGAGAGTTTACTATCGCAAGATTCTTCATATATCATCTCAAATGCAGATGCCAGAGTAAGTTTCTCCAGTTTCTTATTTATTATTATCCTTTCTTCCTTAGCCATAGTGCTTTGTTAATTTGAAAAAAAATTATCTAATGTATTGTGCCAATATTCCAATCTTATTGGAACGGCGAATTCTTTTGAGAGCCTTTTCGCGTATCTGGCGGACACGTTCTCTTGATAAACCGAGTGAAAAACCAATCTCTTCAAGTCCTTCCTCCTTACAATTAATTCCAAAGCTACGCATTAGGATTTCTCTTTCTTTGACTGAAAGAATATGGCTGAGTATAGCACCCATATCCTGATGGAGAGACTCCTTGTCTAAAGATTCATCAGTTTTTGAACCTGAAAAGACAAGGTCACCGATGGAGGTATTAGTATCTTCAGAGAGAGGTGCATCCATAGACAACGTCTTGTCGGTTTGCTCAATAACCATGCTAGCCTTGTACTCACTGATGTCTGCAAAGTCAGCAAATTCTGCTATAGTTGGTTCTCTTTGTTCCTTTTGCATTGTTTCATTCATCAGAATAAAATACTTGTTGAGGAGTGCTTGCTGGTTAACAGGCAATCTGATAGCTCTACCATTCTCACAGATGGCAGAAGAGATGGACTGACGAATCCACCATACGGCATACGATATGAACTTGAAGCCTCGTGTGTCGTCAAAACGCTCTGCAGCCTTGATAAGACCAATGTTTCCCTCTGAGATGAGGTCAGAGAGGTCCATGTTGGACTGATGATACTGATTGGCTACAGATATAACGAAGCGAAGGTTTGCTTCTACAAGTCTTTGCCGTGCTTTGTCAGCCTCCTTACCGCCTTGTCTAATCTTTTGTGCGAGAATCACCTCCTCATCTACTGTTACCATTGGATAACGGCTTACTTCCTTGAGATAATTGTTTACTGAGATGTTGTTGCGCTCAGTAATTTTCTTGGTGTTTTTGAATTGTCGCATTAGTTGCTGATTATTTTGTTTATACAGAAGATTGATAAATTTTATGACTTGAGCACTCTTTTTATTAATATTCTTAGATTCTTCAGTTTGAGTAGAGGCTGACCAAGATATGAAGAAATCTCGTATCCATTTGCCTTCATCCAATTAACTGCTTGGTTCCTAATTTCGTTGTCATAGGCGATTGTCGCTTGTAGAGGCAGCTGTGCCGTAAATATGCCAGGAACATAGGTGGTGCTGTCTGGTTGTGTTGCAGCGATACCGAGGATGAAGGGCACGAGGCTACCATTCAGGGAGCATTTGTCCGCCTCCTGCTCGAAACCCAGTTCTTTCTGTATTCCTTCTACTATCTTCGCCAAGTCGAGCAAGGCATCCGTTAGGTCGTTTTGACAGATGGCATCCAGTTCTGCGGTCAAATTCTGTTCCATCCCCATAATGTCGATACCTTTTTGTTTTCTTGTGAATTCCACTTGAAAACGGAATGATTCATTCTTTGCTCGTGCAGCCAATTGCGCCTTGCGTTTCTGATCTTTGTTCTTACTCATAATTATTATAGTTACATTTAGTTAAGAGGAATAGCCCTCCATATTATATATCTTTATACGAACGAAAAGGCACAAAAAACGGCATTTTTGCAGGTGGATATGCAAAAACGCCGCAGAAGATTATAGAAAAAATAACGCAATTTGCTATTTATCGCATAAACTCGAACACTTAACCTACTTGATTACGACATCTATTCCTCCAATAGCTTCAGGTGGGGTTGCTGTAAGAACCTTGTCTTTAAGTTCTTGAGAAATGGGGAGAGAGCGGAAGTCGGATTCTGCATCGCGATGGATGGGGATAATGGCATAGCGCGGATTTACCTTTTCACAAACAGAAGCTAAAGCCTCCCTTGAAGCATGTCCTGAAGTATGAAGGTACTCTATGTGCCAATCCTTGCTATGCACGAAATCATAGGTTCGTTGTTGAAAGGCTTTGTGCTCTTTCAGTACATATCCACGGAACTGCGAATACACGAGGCAGGTTCTTTCCGGATTCATCAAAGGATAAAGCTCGTCTATCATTTTACGAATCTGGTAGTTATTCCTGATTAGCATCGTAATACCATTTCGAGGGAGATTCTTCTGTATTTCTTCCTTATATTTATTGTAATAGAGTTGACCTCCAAAACGATAACGCCATGCTTTAGGGTCAGCACCTAATGTTTCGCTAATAGTCTTCATTTGCGTCCACTGATAGCCATCAACCACAAAAGGTCTGCCTTTGAATTCCTTGTTGGCGTTGTAGAACGAGGAAATGCGGTCGGCATCCATAGAACTGCACATTACAAAGACATTATCGTATTCTTTCATTAGTCCGATAGCACTCTTCATCAGTTCTTCTTCCGATTGCACCCTACTGTCATTGCGGCTCAGCATAGTACCTTCTGTTATGAGAACATCTATCTTGCGACGAGCAATATATGTAGCGATTGTTGGCAATAGTCCCTTACCTCGATACCCATGATCACGGAAGTCACCTGTATGCAAAATCCTGCGTCCATCACATTCCACCACAAACATATAGGCATCAGCAGCAGAATGACTCACAAAATAAGGAGTAACTCGTATGTTGCCAATTTCGATGGTTTCTTTAGCATCGTATTCGCGGAAGCTCTTTATAGCATCAATACTTTTCAGCAATGCATTTTTTCGTTCACCCGTTGCCATATAGGCCTGCTGCCCCTTTAGGACTAACATCATTGCTTTGCTGGCTTTTCCGATATATTGGGGAATCCCTGCCTCCCTCACTATGGCTTCGAAACTCAAGTGGTCGCCATGTGGATGAGTATAAAACACAGCATTTACCCCTTTAAGGAGTTCATCCATCTTTTCCGGTTGGTCATAGATGTCATCTGAAAGTTTATCGCCCTCAGGCAGGTTATGCCCAAGGTCGATAAGTATTTTTGTTCCTTTCTCAGACTTTATCTCTGTGATACAGCCCCCAATTTGGTGTGAGCCGCGATGAATAGTGATGGTCATAAGCGTTCTTTTATTACAAATTGCTCTTTATCAACGATCCATCATCTTTGCATGTGTATATTTCCATATTAGGAAGGAATCGTTTTCTAACAAAATGAAAACGGTCACATATGGTAGGTGACAAGCCCTTTTCTTCGCCAACTATTACACAGGTGTGTATTTTACCAGACAATTTTTGAGGAAATGATTTCCCCTTTGGAATATTGATAATACCTAATTCAACTTTTTGTTGTACCATCTTTATAATATTGACTGATATGTCCTTGTTTTCATTTAGGAGTTTATGGAATTGATCGTTATAGAACCTAACTTGAATGGGGGATAAAGACGTTTTCTGAGGGTCATCTTGTTTCAGTTCCATAATGATGATATCGCCATCCCATGTCATTGCCAAGAAATCGAACTCTCCATACTTTGAATGAATATCTTGGGGCAGGTTCCCATTATAATCCCTCCTTAAATTCCTAATCAATGCCTCTATGTTCGATATGATATCTTTGTTCCATGCTGTTTTAGTAACCTCATCTTTGAATCCAACGACCATTTCTTTATCAATGATAATGAAATCATCTTCAGCCTTTGTATTGAAGGTGTATCTACGTCCGATAAGATTTTGATAGAAACCTTCCTTCTTTCCTT